>Ga0307468_100000022_pt1 | contig 129825 bp, 100 predicted proteins | sample atmdna_FD_203085 | JGI IMG/M metagenome (GOLD analysis project Ga0307468, IMG submission 203085) | Hardwood forest soil microbial communities from Morgan-Monroe State Forest, Indiana, United States - atmos_gases AM2C_05 | ecosystem: Environmental > Terrestrial > Soil > Temperate forest >...
AGAGAAGTCTATAAAAATCTTTCGATCCCCTCAGCCCTTTTTTGGTTCTTCTCTGTGGCTTTGTGGCTCTGTGGCAATTTCTTTCTGTGCCATTCTGATGTGGCCTGATTTAGCCACGATCACCCGCGCTGCTCGCCAGTTCATCGTTTCATCGCTCCGCTACTCTCAGCGAAGATCTCTTTGAGATTCAAGGGGACGTGCTTGAGCCAATAAGCCAGCAACTCAGGCCGTTTTTGAGTCGCCGAGATTATCGCGTCAATCTCTTCAGGTGAAAAATAATCTCGTTGCTTTTCCTTCAGACTCTTCGCCGGAATATTGCGATAGAGCCATCGGCGATACTCTTTGAGTCCTTCGGCGTAGCCGCGCGCAATCGCTTGTAAGTCTGCCCATCTTTCAAAGCGCGCTGTGAATCCCTTTGAAGTGAGCCGCACAAGTCCAAAGAGCCGAAGGCGATGCCGCCGGTTGAAGTAGAGGACGTGCGCAAGCTCGTGCGCCAGGATGGCGCGAAGGCCGGATTCCGGGGCCTGCCGTGCGAAGACATTGGCGTTGACGAAGACGATGTAGCGCATTCTCCTGCTGGTGAAGAACTGCCGAAAAGCGAAGCGCGCGCGAAAGTAATCCGATTCGCTCTCGAACAGTTTCACACGAACGTCCGCGCCGCTTAGCTCAGGATAGGCAGCCGCCTTAATCTCATCGACCAATAATTGGCTGCGCTCGGTTATCGTTCTGGAATCCTGGGTCTGAGCGAAAGAACGGATGAGCGGCTGGCCGCTGGTTCCCTTGGAGCGCACTGCGCGGGCGCGGGCAGTTGGCGTCTCAATCAGGCAGGTCTGAACACCTATCGCAGTGATCATGAGAACAGTGATCATGAGAACAGCGAACAAGCCTTCAGACAAGATAGCGGCGAACCGTTTAGCGGGGCGAGTTTTTCGTTGCGGTCTCTCACGAAGCTGGTTTCTTTGCATGAGTTGTATTGAAGCAGCCTTGCTGAATGGCGATTGAGTTCAGGCAGGCATCAAAATCGCCGTACCCTTTGGCGCATCCACCAAACTGAATCATGCGAGATGATACTGAGCGCTCTGCCGATACTCAGACATCAGCCTGACGAGCATGCGAATCGACGTGGGTTTGACGCCGCGCTTGCGGTTCTCTGCGCCGATCTCGAACGCCAGCCGCCACTGCTCGAACAACACACGGTAAGCGGCAAAGAGATTGTTCTGCGGATCATAGATGTGCGTGGCCTCCGAAGTCACGCCGTTCAGTTCGATGATCTTGAAGTTCCTGCCCTGCTTGAATTCATCTATTGAGGGCGTGCGCACGTCGAAGCGTCCAAAATAGAAACCCTCAAAGCCTTTGCTGATCTCGTCGAAAGCCTTCTCTAACTGGGCGGTCTTCACCCATCCGCCATCAAGGAAGATTGCCCCCCGGCAGTGCGTTCCAAGCTCAACCAGTTGTACAGGCTCGCCTCTGGCGGGCTTATCCAATAAATGCTCGCCCTGTTTATCGAGATAGAAGCGCGCCATGCAGACGGCGCGCGGGTCTTTGAGGATGAGTTGTTCGAGCGTGCTCGCGCCATCTCCCTCGACAATGGGGAATCGCTTTTCAGTAATCGAAAATACTCTGCCCTGTTCTTCGGTTGGACGGCGATAGTAGAAGACGCCGAACTCGAATCCCTGAACATACTCTTGAATGATCGTGTCAACCGATGAGCGGCTGAGGTACTCCCGCAATTCGTCTTCCGACCTGACCACCGCGACCCCCGATCCGCGCTGCCCCATATTGGGTTTGAGAACGATGGGAAAGCCGAGATCATGGTCGATCATAAAAGTCCGGCCTTGAGAGATTCGCGCTTCGACATTGAGCGCCGATTCGATCAATGAAGCGCGCGCTACCAGATCGGCTGAACCGGCCAGACTATCGAGGATTTCGACTTTCGACTCGCCGACGAATCCTCCACCGAGGATGGCCGGATTTGCCGATGTGAATAGCGTCAGGCTGCGGTGCTTCAATGCAAGGTAAGTTACATAACCGACGACCGGCGAGTAGAAAATCCAGGCGGGCCAGAATTCCCATCGCGTCAACCTGCGCCATTTCGATAGGAGCAGCCGCCGCCCTTTATAACTCGACAACCTGATGATCAGCCTGGCGATGACAAAGACGATAACCGCCGCTGCCAGGGCTTTGATGAAGAGGCTCTGCTTTTGAACCAGCGCCGATTTGAGCACTTCGCCGCCCAGCAGATCAGACAATCCGACAAGCAGAGGTGCCCAGACGACGCCAGCGAGAAGAAAATAGAGGGCGAACCACCAGAAGCTGGTGTCGAGCAAGCCTGCGGCAAAGTAAGTCGGCAAGCGCGCGCCCGGCACGAAGCGACTGGCGAAGATGACCGCCAGCCCGCGACGAGAAAACCAGGCGGAACTCTTCTCGACATCTTTCGCTCGTATGAACCATTTCAATGGCGCGCGCTTCAAGACCGGCCTGCCAAAATATCTGCCGGCGAAAAACAGCAGGAGGTCGCCGACGAAGATGCCGAAAAAGCAGGCAAAGACGCCGAGCAGATAATCGATCCGTCCCTGTGCAACCAGGATGCCGGCTCCTATGCAGGTGAGGTCTTCGCTCACCAGAGTCGCGGCTGCAAGCAGGGCAATCATGACGATGGCAGCGATGCCCATGGCTTTCGGGACATGTGCCGGATCGAAGGCTTCGCCAGCCAGCGCCACGCGAACCGGGTCAGCCTGTGCGCGAACCAGCGCCCTGCCCTCATCAACAAGTTTTACAAACTCGCCGAGCCGATCTGCCAGCAGCGGCCCTTTGGTGAAAACCATAAAGTGATCGTCATCATAAAGCTGCAACTCGCTTTGCGGCAGCAATCGATGATGCTCGATGGCGGCTTCCACAGGTACAAGCACATCGCGCCTGCCATGGATGATCAGCACAGGGCCCTCATATCGCGCCATGATGCCGCGCAAGGGTCGCTGATCCGTATCGTAGAAGTTGCGCGCGTACGAGATCGTGATGAATTGATTGTTGAGCGCTCCCATATCGGGCACCGCTTCCCTGAGCAGCCACATTCCAGCCCACTGCATGCCGTGTAAGAGATGATTCAGGTGATAGTCGCCAAGTAATTCCATCTCCTGCGCGCCGATGGCCGAAAGCATGGTGAGCGAGGCAATGCGGTCTGGAGCGCTGTCTACGAGATGCAGCGCGACGCCGCCACCCATGCTGAATCCAACCACGTGAGCCCGCTGCACCTTTAGCGCATCCATCAGTTGAAGCAAGTAATCGGCGTGCGCGCGTATGGAGTAATCGGGTATATCGTTTGTCGAATTGCCGAATCCGGGCAGGTCGGGAACAATGACTCTACAGGTCAGGGCAAGCTGAGGCGCGAGGGCGTTGAAATTGTTCTTCTGTCCAGGGCTGCCGTGAATCAGCAGGACGGTCGGGTAATCCGCGCTACCAGCGGGGCGGTATTCTCTGTAGGTAATACGCACAGGCTCTGTCAAACGGCGATTGGCATTAACTGCCTGGACGATCACTGCCGCATCATTCCTGGCGGTGCGGCGATCCGCATCGCGTAAAACGCGGACAAAATGAGAAACGACGACCAGCGCCAGATAAACCGCAAAGATGCGCCAGCGCCAGCGGCGCAGCCAGGGTGGTGATTTTATTGGCAAGTCTTCTGTCATCCAATCGCCTTCAGGCATTCCACGCTTCATCTGCAAATCTGCTGTTGGCCGCAATTGTACAACTTAAGCGGTCTGCTTCCAGAATTCTAAAGTTGAGGGCGCTACTCCGAAGTCCGCAGACGGCTCGAATCCTTGAAGACGGAGCGCCAGGGCGATGATCGCATAGTGATGAATCGTATGACTCAGCAACGACTGAAGCTCGCGCATCATGGATGAGCAACTCCAACTCGATGCACAGAGGGGCCCGGATGAATCTTCTAAGATGACTTGCACTGGCCGCTGCATATCGTTTGGCGATAAGCAGCCGAGCTTTTCAATGATGGCGTCGATCTCGAAAACTGCTAACGAAGGGTTTACCTCGACAAGCGGGTCGCGCTTTCTGTGTAGATAATTGATCCTGCCGGTTTCTAATGACGAGAGAAAGCTGTTGTAGAAATCTATGCAGTGACGAAAATGGCTGCCGATGCCGTGGTTGACGAAAGGCGGTCTGGCATTGGCGTACAAACCGTCGCCTATGTGTTCGATCAGTTCAACCCCTTGTTTGAGTACACTGATGTTGTCTTCGATTATTGTAGGACGGCGCTCCATTCTTCCTCCGATTTGACGACTGGAATGAACTCCTGGCGGACGGCGGCGTGTAGTTGACTGGCCAGGTTTTTGCGGTCTCCTTCGCGAATCGTCCTTTGGCCAAAGGTGAGCGTGGCGGCAATTTCGCTTAACTGAAGAAGTCCCCACAGGTGCTTGATGAAGGTCATCTCTCCCCACCAGCAGACAGACAGATGCGCCGGCCTTTGGTGATCGAGGACGCTATAGCTCAATGCCGCATAAGAAACCGCGAAATGGGCTCTGGCAGCCAGTTCCAGCAGTCCCGATTTAAAAGGCAAGACGGTTTCACCAGGCGAACTGGTGCCTTCGGCAAAGAGCGCGACGCCCAATCCTTCAGCCAATGCCCGTTCAACCAGGGCATTCACTCTGGCGATGTCGCGGCGATTGGCTCTATCGATGAAGATCGTCCCGACGCCACGGCACAGCAGACCGATCACCGGCCACGTCGCAACCTCTTGCTTGGCGATAAAGATGCAATCAACCTGCGAAGCCAAAACAATAATGTCCGTGTAACTCAAATGGTTCGCAACCAGAAAGAACGGCGCGCGCGGCGGCACGCCGATGGTCGTGATTCTGATATTGAGCAGCCCGGCAATTGCCCTGGCGCAGTTCCGAAAGATGTAGCTGCGCCAACGGATGTGCGCGCGCCTGGAGAAAACTCTCAACCCCAGTCCGGCAGTCAAGAGGACGAACATTGCACAGATTATCGCGCATAAGCTTATGGCTCGAATTGGCGCGCGCAGATGGCTCATAAGATTCCCTCGTCAAGCTCCGAAAAAAGCTCTGCGCCATTGTTCGCCGATCTCTTCAATATCGAACAGGACAAGGAAATCGATGGTCTTAAACATTCGGTCAATCGCCGGCGGGCCGCATACGCGAGCGCCGAATCGCAGATAGGTTCTGAACAGCTTGGGGAGGTTGACTTCCACGGCTTCATCGACGATCAAGTCATCTGCGTAACACTCGAACCCGGCCCTCGGCAACACACCGAGTGTGGGGTGCAGATGGTCTGTCGCTTTGAGGTTCTCAAAGACGCGCTTGCCTTCGCTCTCATCCTGGCTGGTCAGCGAGCAGCAACCGAATAGATAACGCTTGCGGTTAGCGGTTACGTAAGCGGCCAGCCCTTTCCACAGCAGGAAAAGCACCTGGGCATTGCGGTGGGATCGGGCGACACAGGCGCGGCCCAACTCTACGGCATCTAGCAGTACAGTCGAAGGCAATTGCGAGAGATCGAATTCGTTCGCCGAGTAGAAGCCTCGCGCGGCGGCCATCTCACCCGTCTGACAACGGTATGTCCCGACGACTTGATTTTCCTGCCGGTCGAGGACGATCAGATGGTGGCAGATCGCGTCGAACTCATCGACGTCACGCCCCGTTGCATAGGAGGCGGCCAAGCCTTCGCCAAGCTCAAGGTTGAAGACTTCGAATCGCAGCTTCAAGGCCGCATCGATCTCCTCGCGCCTGCGGGCAAAGCGCACCAGGTATTGGCCTTCGACAATTTCAAACGGCGGAAGGTTCGCAGCTTGAACGACAGACTCTTGCGCCTGTAATACGGCAGGGCTTTCCGCCAACACCCCGATGGTTTCCAGTTTATTCATAACGTCTCGCATCCACTGTCCTGAGAAGGTAAACACCCAGTGATCTGGAAATCCTTTGAGCCTTGATAGGTCTCAGCATCATACAACAAAGCACGAGGTTCCCACATGCAATATGCCCAAATGGTTGTGTGGTTATTCCAGAAATGATCAGGAGACCTGTCAACCATCCTTGATGGCATAGACTGACGGACAAGCTATAGTGACTGCTCGCCAGTTTTTCGCCTCTGTATTTTTTTCTGCATTAATTCAATGCAATCGCTGAAGGTCTGGCTGTAAAGGACACGGACGATGGCCTGAAGCACTGCCATTGGGTTCGTCGTGGCCTGACCAAGGATTCGGCTTCCGCCATTTATTTTCAGCAGTTAAGCTGCCCAAACAACCCAAGTAGAGAGTGCTTCCAGGAGCCTGATTTATCCCCGACATATCAGGAACCCAGCGGCATTTTGTTTGCTCAGAACTGAAGCGGCGGGAACGGTTTTTTCGAGTTATTCAGGCAAGCGGATGTGGTTTATTTTAGTTCAAGGATTTTTCAAGAATGCCATGAATAATGTTAACGTAGCGGGGATCTTCGGATTCTCACGGGTTCGGGTATAAAATAAAGCACTTAAGTCAGTATCAGAAAAGGCTATTGCAATGAAGAGAATTACCTCCCCACGCCTCGTAGCGTTAGTTGCGCTGATCCTACTAGCACAGAATTCCATCACCGCAATGGCAGGCATCCTCTTCACCTCTGGGCAGGGTGTCGTCTTGACCGGCGCAGACGGGGTTGTCCTGACTGGCGCAGACGGGGTTGTCCTGACTGGCGCGGACGGCGTCGTGCTCACTGGCGCGGACGGCGTCGTGCTCACTGGCGCGGACGGCGTCGTGCTCACTGGCGCGGACGCTTTCACCTACACAGGCGCGGACGGCATTGTCTTGACTGGCGCTGACTCGCTAGGCATACAGAGCCTGGATCCGGAACTGGCGCTGCTCTTGAACCATTTGCCGGATACGAGCGCCATCAACGTCTTCGTCATCTTTCATCAAATGCCGACGGATGACGACTTCAACGCGCTGCGCGCTGTGGGCATCATTGGCGGCACACGCTTCCGCAATTTACCGATGGTCATCATCAATGCCCTCAAAAGCCAGATTGCCGCAATCTCGACGCTGGCCTCTGTGCGCTCGATTTACTCGAATAAGACTTTTGAATTCTTCTCTGACGACCCGCGCGTCATCACAGGTCAGCGCGACACTATAACCGACCAGCGGCTGACGACGCGCAATGGCGGCATGCCGTTATCCGGCCAGGGCGTCACGGTCGCCGTGATTGATACAGGCATTGATGCGACGCACAGAGATCTAAGGTACGGCCAGCAAGTGATTCAAAATGTTAAGGTCGCCGATCTGCAAGGCAGCGCGCCGGCATTCATCTATCCGATTGCCATCGAAGGTTTGCGCGACAGCGATCTGATTATGGGCCACGGCACGCTGGTGGCCAGCATTATCGCCGGCAGCGGCGCGGCGTCGGGCGGTTACTACGGCGGTATGGCACCGGGCGCGAAGCTGCTGGGCATCTCCGGCGGCGATGCGAGTCTGTTTTTCGTGCTGTCGGCGATGGATTATGTGATGTCGCATCGCGTTGATCAAAACATCCGCGTCGTCAATTGTAGCTTCGGCATCAGCGGCGTCTTTGATGCCAACGATCCGGTGAACATCGCCACACAGATGATGCACGACAGCGGCATCAGTGTGGTGTTTTCAGCAGGCAATCGCGGCGATCAGCCGAATTCGCTGAATCCCTATTCGGTCGCCCCCTGGGTGATCGGCGTTGGCGCTATCACCAAGAGCGGCTCGCTTTGCAGTTTCTCATCGCGGGGTGCTGCCGGCTATGGCGCGTTCTATCCAACACTGGTCGCGCCGGGCCAATCGATAGTCGGCGCACGCGCCTTCGGCATTAACGTCGTCGGCACATCGGGGCTCACTGGCGGGCTGATCGGGCCGGACAACGACCTCCTAACCATCCCGCTCGCTTACCTGTTGCGCTACACCTCAAGCTCAGGCACGAGCTTCGCCGCGCCGCACGTCGCCGGAACCATCGCCTTGATGCTCCAGGCAAACCCGGCGCTACAGGTCGATGAAATCAGAGATATTCTGCAACAGACGGCGACGCCAATGCTCGGCTATTCGCGATATGAAGTCGGCGCTGGCTCTCTGAACACCTATGCGGCAGTACGTCGTGCAGCCTTCAATACGCCCTTCGGCGAGTTCCGCAATCAATTGAGTTCACCCCGCCTGGTTCTATCGCGCAGTTCGCTGGCTGGCTTCAGTGGGGTCGTCGCCCAGGGAGCAACCTGGTCGAGCGCCCTCGACCTGCCGGCAGATGTGATTTTTGCTACGGTCGTTCTCAGTTGGCAGAATCAATCCCTAATCGGCAATACACTTTCGCTGACACTGACTAAGGGGGCCACAAGCGTAAAAGCAACGCCTGCGGCGGCGCTTCTCGGCCCGACCTCGCCAAAGGTCGGTATTACGCTCAACGATCCGGCGGCTGGCCAATGGGCGATCAACATTACAAATACTGGAGGTGCGTTGACCGGCACCGCGCAGCGTTTCAACGGCGCGATTGAACTCATCCGCATGAATTCGACGGTCGCCGGACTGGATCAATTGTCGGTAACCGATCAACAGGCAGCGTTGCGGGCTTTGCGTTGCGGATTGATGACTGCGAACGACGATGGGTTTGCCCCGTCGGCGCAAGCCACAAGACTGCAAGTCGCGCGCGCCTTAATGCTTGGCGCTAACACTCATGTCCCGCAATTCCTGCCCTACTCGCCGACCTATACAGACGTGAGCGGCACGAATGCCATCTTCGTCGAGAGCGTAGCCCATTCGCCATACGGCGATTTAATGAATACGTGCGGCATGCGGTTCAATCCAAACGGGCAAGCTGACCGTTTGACGGTGGCTATCGCATTGGTCAAGGCCCTTGGGCTTGACGCCGACGCAGCCGGGGCGAGGACTACCAATCCAGGGCTGGTCGACTGGTCGGCGATTCCGTTCGCCGTGCGCGGGTATGTCAGCCTGGCGGTGACGCACGGCCTGATGAGCGCGAATGCTGCCGGGCAATTTCGCCCGGCGGATGGGCTCACGCAATTGGAGCTTGCCAGAGCCTCGTTTGCCTTGTTGCAGGCGACGCGCTGACCGGCGCGGCGAGTTCAAGAATTTTTCAACCAGTTGCTGTCATTATCACTCTGACAATCAGCGTATTGCCTGATTTCATTGTGGCTCGTCCTTCTGGCGACCACTTTAAGAGCGCGGCATTTTCTGGGGAGGGATGCCGCGCATTTTATTTTCAAAGGCAAGAGGCAAAGGGCAAAAAGCAAAAGGCAAAAATGATTGGCTGGCTCGCCAGGTCAGCAGGATGGCGGACGGACTGATTCATCCGCCACTTTTGCCTTTTGGTTTTTGCCTTGCGCCGCAGCCGTCTGCGCTTCTTGCTGCGGTCATGAAGCGCGTGCTAGACTCGCTGGTGATGTTGCGACTGATTGATCGCTACCTGATACGCGAAATCGTTCCCTACCTGTTGCTCAGCCTGCTGCTGCTTACGGCGATCATCTTCTTTCATGAGGCAAGCCGCTTCTCGGAGTTGCTGGTCGTGGCATCGCGCAACGGCTTGCCGATGCAGGCACTGGCGCGCGTGCTGGCGGCGCTCATCCCCGGCATACTGGCATTCACCCTGCCGATCTCCCTGCTGATGGGAGTGCTCGTCGGCATGGGGCGCATGTCAGGCGACAGCGAAATCGTCGCGCTCGGCGCTAGCGGCCTGCCGCGCACGCGCATTCTGCGGCCCGTGATGCTCGTGGCGCTCATCGTCATGGCGACGATGCTTTACCTGACTTTTTCCTGGCTGCCACGTTCCGTAAGACAGCTTACAGATCTGAAGTCTAATCAGAGTCTTGTCTTTCAAGGGTTGAATACCGAGATCAAGCCGCGCGTCTTTGAAGAGAGCATTCCGCAGAAGGTGCTCTACATCGAAGACATCGACCGGGCGCGCAATCAGTGGCGCAACGTCTTTCTCGTCGATCTCGGACAAGACCCTGGCGAGATGATGATCGTCACCGCCAATTCAGGGGAGTTGCGGCAGGGCGAACGCTCGGAGATGCCTGAGCTTTACCTTGAAAAAGGCATGGCGCATCAGACGACAAGATCACCTGCCGCCGAAACCGACCCGGAAAATAAGACGAATGGCCAGATAAAAGAGGCGCACCCCACGGCTGCCAACAATGCGGCGCAAGCCTCGGCGACCGACAGCGAGTCGCGCGATAAGCGAAAGAAAAACATTCAGGAGAAGTACACCACCAATAGCTTCGCGCAGATGACCCTCGGCATCGAAGCGCCAAACGATAACAAAGACGATACGGCGCTTGATAGCCAGCCGAGCGCCGTTGAAGAGATGGGCTGGAAACAACTGATCAACTTCACGCCGGCCCCGGATGACGAGCGCGAATGGCGCGCGGAGATTCACAAGCGGCTGGCCTTGCCGACGGCGTGTCTGGTCTTTGCGCTGCTCGGCGTTGCCTTCGGCATCAGCAACGTGCGGACGGGCCGGTCGTTCGGTCTCTTTCTCGGTCTCGCCTTCACAATCGCTTATTACCTGCTGGCGCTGTCGGGCCAGCATGCGGCTGCGGTCGGTAAATTGCCGGTCTGGCTCGGCGCTTGGCAAGCGAATATGGTCATGGGCGCGCTTGGCCTGGTGGTGCTCGCGCTGCAAAGGCGGCCTGGCGCTGACCCGCTGGCGTTGCTGCGCAGCTTGCGTTATCTGCTGCCGTCGCGCGTCGAACAAAACGGCCTCGAAGCCGACAGCCCCGTGTCGCAAACCATCGGCGATCAACCGACGCGCAAGCGGCCAGTCACGGGCAACGGTTTGCGGCGGGCGCGGCGCATTCGCTTGATCCAGTTGCTCGACCGGCTGGTGCTCTCTGACCTCACACGTTTTTTTATCTTCATACTCGCAGGCGTATCGGCGCTCTTTCTGATCATCACGCTCTTTCAATTGCTCGACGCCATCACACGCAATCACACGGATATGTCGGTGGTCATCAATTATCTGGTCTTTTTGCTGCCGATGATCGTCAACTACGTCACGCCAATGGCGGCGCTGGTTGCCGTGATGGTGACCTTCGGGTTACTGCAAAAGACCAGTCAGGTGGTTGCGCTCACCGCTTCGGGCCAATCGATTTACCGCCTGGCGTTGCCGGCGCTGGTCGCCTCGATCCTGCTCTCGGCCTGTGTCTTCTTAAACCAGGATTACGTGCTGCCATTCACCAACAGCCGCCAAAATAATCTGCGTTACCTGATTCGCAAGGGCCAGGAGCCGCCGCAGACCTTTTATCAAACAACCAATCAATGGCTGTTCGGCATAGACTCGCGGATTTTCAATTACGCTTACTTCGATGCCGGCAGCAACACCTTCGCGCGGCTGAATGTGATGGATCTCAGACGCGAGCCATTCGGCATTGTGCGGCGGTTTTATGCGCGCCGGGCGACCTGGGACGCGACCACCGGCGAGTGGGTGCTTGAAAATGGCTGGGAGCGGCGTTTTGACGGGGAGCGCCCCATCTTCTACAACGCCTTCAAAGAACAGCGTGTGCAGTTCATCGAAAAGCCTGACTATTTCAAGAAAGACTTGCGCGGCTCGAATTCGCTGACCCTGGCCGAGTTGCGCCATAAGATCGCCGATTTGCAGCAATCGGGCTTCGACGTGCTCGATCTGCGCATCGCCCTGCAAGCCAAGATCGCCTTCCCGCTTGCCTGTCTGGTGATGGTCATCGTTGCCCTGCCCTTCTCGTTTTCAGTCGGCAAACGCGGCGCGCTCTACGGCGTCGCCATCGGCATCGCCATCGGCCTGGTTTATTGGGGAATGCTGTCGTTATTTGAACAAATGGGCCGCTACGAGATGCTGCCGCCGATGCTGGCGGCGTGGGGGCCGAATCTTTTGTTCGGTGCCGGCGGCCTTTATTTGTTCCTGACCTCGCGAACCTGATCGACAATCAAGTAGACGGCAATTCAATTCCTATAGCGGGTTGCAAATGAGTGTAGCCTTTGTCACCAAGTCACAAAGGCACCAAGGAACACAAAAAATGGTGATTCTTGGTGTCTTTGTGGCTTCGTGGCTGATTCTCTGGCCAAGCTGATCTTAGATTAATTCTCATGCGATAATCTGCCAATCACCCAGTAATCGGAATTCCCGGCTTCCCAGGAAATCAACGCGGCAGGTCGGCGACGGCGGCGAATGCGCGGCGGTTGCTCTCCCAGTAAAGCATTTGCATCGCCGTGTCGTAATCCACCCAGGCGAAGGCGTCGTGCTCCAGGGTATCGATCACCACATGGAGCTTCTCGACTTCGAGTGCGAAGCAGACTTCTTCGTTGTGGGTCACGCCGGGTGCGTACTTGATGCGCCATTGCGGCGCAATCTCGAAGACGTTGACGATGCCAAGCTCGATCAAGTCATGCTGATGCGGGCAGTAGCCGGTCTCTTCGTAGACTTCGCGCACGGCGGCCTCGATGTGCGTCTCGTTGTCTTCGAGCGAGCCGGTGACCGATTGCCAGAAGGCGCTGTGGCTGGGGAGACGGCGCAGTAGGAGAAACTCGCGGCCTCGCGGCGTTTCAGCATAGATGACGACCTGTACAGAGCGCGGCTGCTTGTAGGGCATACAAAAGTTTAATCGCGCCGTCGTCGCCGGCTCAAGTATGTCGAAGGGTTCGCGCCATTGCGGGAAATCAGGTCGCACATCCGCCTACACGAATTGAGAATCTGTTCTACTTCGAGAGATGCCTTCAGCAATCGCGCCCAGATGCGGACGGATCGATACAAGCAGGTGTGAGTGAGTGTGCAAAAGCCGCTCGCGGTGGCTGCGAGAATTAGAGATGATGAGGATGGCTGAACGGTTCACCGCCAGCCACCGCGAAACGGCTTTCAACGGTTGTGCTATCGCGCGATAGCGGGTGGTCACTTTTTCGTTGGCAGAACCGAATCTTTGGCTGCCTTCGCCACGCGAAAACGGACGACGGTCTTGGCAGCGATTTTCATGGCTTCGCCGGTCTTCGGATTGCGGCCCATGCGAGCCTTGGTTTTTTTCACCACCAGTTTGCCGATGCCGGGAATTGTGAATTCGCCGTTCTTCTTCGTCTCGCGGTAGGCGATATCGTTCAAAGACTCCAGGAAAGTGGCTGCCGCCTTCTTGTTAGTGCCGGTGGCTTCGCCCAGTTCGGTTGCCAGTTGAGTCTTCGACATCTTTTTCTTTGCTGTTCCAGTTGCCATAATTATGCTAAGCCTCTTTCTCCTTAATGGATCTCTGTGTCTGTACACAGGCTAAAGGTTCGATAAACGAGCGGTTGCCGCCGGGTCTGCGCAACGCAGACAACGACGAGGTGCCGCCCAAAAAGATACCCCTGCTTTGGCCGCCCCACACGAGCCAGCTAAAACAGGGGGTTCACTGCGACGCGAAGATTACTACAGTCAATCGAAAGATGCAACTAAAAACAGTGAAAAACCCTCAGTTTTATTGGGAATTTTGCATTGATTCTGCAAGGCGACGGCTGCCGGGGCTCTCCTGTGCCGATTGCTCTGGGCGTTGGCGAAGGCGACGCCAACGGCCACAGGCGATTCGCAATGCGGTTGACTTGCAAATCGGCGCAGTGAGAAAATTTTGCGGCTGAGTATTGACGGCAATCGCCGTTTGCCCCTTTGCCATCTTATTCCGGCTCGCAACACTTGAGTGACGCGCGTCAATAATGGGTAGTTAGATGTTACCAGTTAAGACAACACCAATTGCACAAGACGATGCGCCACGCTGGCAGATCGGTGTAGATCGCCGCCATGTCGCGATTTACGTCGCCGCCGCGCTCGTCGCCGGGTTCGCCATCGGCTTCATGTCATCACGCAACCTGGGGCACAAAGAGCCGCCCCCGGTGCTGCAAACAACCTCTGCGGCGGCGACCACGCCTGCCGTCGCGCGACCGTTGCCGCCTGTCGAAACCGCACCAATCGATTTCCACAAAGTCACTCGTGTGCTGCGCGCCGACACGCTTGATGTCGAAGGCATCGGGCCAGTGCGCATGATCGGCATCGAAACCCCGGATGGCAAATCACCGAAAGAGATTTATAACAAATTCGGCCAGAACGCATTGAATTTCATCGACAAGGCGGCGCTCAACCAGGATGTCCGGCTGGAGTTCGACCCGGCCAACACGGGTCGCAATAATAAAGATGAAAGCGGCCAGATGCTCGCCTATGTTTATACGCGTGATGGCACCTTGCTCAACGGCGAGTTGTTGCGCGAGGGACTGGCGTTTGTGCGCTCGCTCGATGAGTTCAAGATGAGCGGAGATTTCCGCGCCATCGAGCGCGACGCCATGCAAGGCTTACGCGGCGTCTGGGGATCAGGCTCAAGCGCATCCACTACTGCAAGCGCCGCCGTCTCGTCGCCCACGAGTAATGACAAACCCGGCAAGGTTGCGCCGCTCGCGCCTTCGGCCATCGGCCCGAACATCCCGGCAATTTCGGGCACGACTCCCGCATCGCCTTCCGAGGCCACGGTCTTCGTCTCGCCCGCCGATAAGCTTTATCACAAAGCCGGGTGCGAATTGCTTGAGGGAAAGAAGCAGACCCTTTTGCTGTCACAGGCGCGTTCGCAGAGCTATCACCCTTGCAGCCGCTGCTATCCTTCGACCTCCATGCGCGCGCCATAAAACATTTTGAAAGCGGACTGATCAATTGCGATGTTCATCACTAAATCAGGCTGAAGGCGTAACGGCACGCCCGGTCAAAGTTTTTATTGACGAATCTCTTGACCTATCGATTATACTCTTAAGCGGATTGCCGGAAGGCCAGCATCAGCGGCTTTAACCAGAACTAGCCTCTCTGGATTAGTCTACCGCCCTCGCAGAGAATCAAGTCTCATGCAAACCATCAAACCAAGGCCGGGGATTGTCTTTCGGTTCAGCGGCGCGCAATGGTTCGCGGTTTGGATCATTGCCGGTTCGTTCAGCTTCGGATTTGCCACCCAGGGCGCTGCCGCATTATCTAAGAGATATGCGGAACCAGCCAAACGGATATCCACTACTCGATCCAAAAGGGTAACCAAGGTCGCCTGTGCGCCTTGCGAAGAGAAGAAGAAAAATGGACAAAACACTAGAAAACTGGCGAAAAAAATTCCCTGTCATCCGCAGGGCTACGTTGATCCGAAGATTGCGAAGAACTATAAAAAAGCAATGCGAGACCTCCACCGCGACGGCATCAAACCACAAGTAACCAGCGTCTGGCGCTCGTCTCAGGAACAGGCGCGTCTGCATAATTGCTCGCAGAGCCGCCGCTGCCGCGCCAATCATCCGGGGCTGTATTATGCGTTGCCGCCCGGCCATTCGCTACATGAAGCGGGATTCGCCGTCGATATTTCGGGGGTCGCCGCCGGGCCGCGTGGCCGCAAACAAGTGACCCCGCGCGGACGCCGCATCATCAGCGTCATGCGTCAGAACGGTTTCAAGTGGCGTTATGGATTGAAGGATCCGGCGCACTTTGAGGCCGACCCGAGGCGCAAAGGTTATCGAAGCGTCCAGCAAGCCATTTACAAGAACCAGACGACCTGCACGGTAAAGCTGGCGAAAGCGCGGAAGCCCGCAGGGCGCGTCCAGACGGTTTCCGCTTACCGCAAGGCCGCTGTGCCAAAGCCTATCTCCGGGCGAATCGGCACGAGTAAACTGCGCCGCCGAAACTTCAGGGCCTGAGGGCTGGGCCACCGGTCGGCGGCTCTGGCCGGTTGCTTCAATCTTCGAATCAAGAAGCCGCGACTTAATGGCTTTTTTGCGCTGTTGAATCGCGGCGTTTCAATGTGTAGCCAATCTCACACTGTTCCTTATCGCTTCGTCAAACCGCAAGCACCCGCTGACCAGTTCAAGCCGGGACATCTTCTCTGACCGTCACGCCGCTGGTGACGACCGCTTTCACGCCAGGTACTTTGCGAATCGCCTGCGCCGCCTGCCAGAGTTGTTCAACCGTGTCTACCGAACCGTCGAGCGACACCACGCCGGCATTGCTATCGACGGAAAGCGACAGATTTTGCAGCTTTGAATCGCTGTCCATCAGTTTCTGAATTTCATTTTTAATTTTGTCATCGGCAGCGTTGATTTCATGACGTTGGGCTTCGGGAACTACCTGAAGCTGATTGTTGACGTTGCGGACGCCTTCGACTTTCCGCGCCACCTGCTCGGCTGCCGTCTTAACTTCATTCGTATCCACCTTGCCAGTGAGCGTCACCACGCCGTCCTTCGCATCGACGGCGGTTTCATAGCCGCTGGTCGGGCTGCTGGCAACCAGCGCGAGTTTGGTTCTCAGCGCAATCCAACTGTCGCTGCGGGTCGCGCCGCTCTCCGAGCGATTCGCATTGGCAACGGCGTTGGTGTTGGCGTGGTTGGCGTTATGGTTTGGCGCGCAGGCGAGGGAGAATAAGAGAAGGCTAATGGAGATAAAAAGAATGGACTTTCGCATCATCATCAATCCTCGTGAAAGGTTTGCCGCTTCAACGACAAACAGGATGCGTCACGGTCAAAGTATACACCACCCTTCGCGCATTGCTCATTCGCGGTTGACCATCCTACACCGCTCTGTCTAGAGTTATTCGCTATTTGCATTGGCTCAGCGGCTCAGCCGTTGTTGGCCAGCGATCAATGATTTCGGACAACAAGAGGAACTCGTGCGTTACGTTAAAACGATTCTGCTCGTCCTGCTCATCGTGAGCGTATCTAATGTCTTTGCCGCGCGGCCTGCGGTCAATCGGCAGAAAACAAAATCGAAATCCGCCCCGGCAACCATTTCGTGGGTGGAATCGACTCTGGCGTCTTTGTCGCTCGAAGAGAAGATCGGCCAGCTCATCATTCCCGCAACGGTTGGAATGTTTCTTACAGAAAACAACGAGGCTTATCGACAAATGCGCCGCGACATCACCGAGTTTCATGTCGGCGGTTATCATCTGCTCGGCGACCTCAACACCTTGCACGAGCCGGCAGGCGTGGCGCTGATGCTCAATCAGTTGCAGGCGATGGCGAAGCTGCCATTATGGATCACGGCGGACTTCGAAGGCGGCGTCGGCTATCGCTTTACGGGCGCGACCCGCTTGCCGCGAGCCATGGCCATGGGGGCGACGGGCAATCCCGATCTGGCTTATCAAGCCGGGCGCATCACGGCTGAAGAAGCCCGCGCCATCGGTTTTCATGTCAACTTCTACCCGGTCGTCGATGTGAACAACAACGCGCGCAACCCAATCATCAACATCCGCTCGTTCGGCGGCAACCCGGAACTGGTTTCAAAAATGGCGCGCGGCTACATTCGAGGCGCGCAAGCGGCGGGCGTGATGGCGACGGCGAAACACTTTCCCGGACACGGCGACACCTCAACGGATTCGCACATGGAACTGCCGTCGATTGATATAGACGCGGCGCGGCTTGAGCAGATCGAGTTGCCGCCGTTTCGCGCCGCGATTGCAGAAGGCGTGGGCGGCGTGATGAGCGCCCACATCGCGCTGCCGCGTCTCGAACCCGACAACCTGCCGGCAACGCTTTCGCCGAAGATCCTCACCGGCATACTGCGCGACCAGTTGCATTTCAACGGCGTCATCTTCACCGACGCACTCAACATGCGCGGCGTCGCGGCGCACTATCCCGAAGGCGAGGCTGCCGTCCGCGCCTTGCAGGCGGGCGCTGACATCCTGCTTTATCCGCCGAGCGTCGAGCAAGCGTTCAACGCCGTCAAGCATGCCGTCGACGCCGGCGACATCAAGCTGGCGCGGATTGATGAATCGGTCAGACGCATCCTCGCGGCTAAACAGCGACTCGGTCTCGATAAGAATCGCCTGGTTGATTTGAGCAAGGTTGGCCAGGTGCTCGGCTCAAGCGAGCATCAGCAGATGGCGCAGCAGATTATTGACAACGCCGTGACCCTGGTGCGCGACAACAAGAAGGTGTTGCCGCTCACGCTCAAGCCCGAACAAAAAGTATTATTTATCACGTTAGTGGATAATCACGAAGGATGGCACGACGGCGTGCCGGGCCGCGTCTTTTTGCAGGGATTGATGAAACGCCACGCCAACACGACGAATGTTTATGTGTCCGACAAAACATCGCCCGACGAATTCGAACTGCTTAAAAAGCTGGCGGGTTTTTCTGATGTGGTCATCGTCAACGGCTTCATTCGCATCGCTGCCTACAAAGGCTCGATTGACCTCAGCGAAGGCGAAGTCAATTTGCTGAAGACGTTTTCAGCGATGGACAAGCCGTTCGTATTCGTGCTCTATGGCAGCCCCTACATGCTTTCTTTCGTGCCGGAATTGCCCAGTTACATACTGACCTACGAGTACTACCCGGCGGCAGAAGAAGCCGCCCTGAAAGCGGTGCTCGGCGAAATCGAATTCAAAGGCAGATTGCCAATCGAACTGCCCGGCCTTTACCCCATCGGTCATGGCTTGACCGCCCGCTAGAAGCCACGGGCAGAGGAGCAGAGGAGCAAAGGTTTAAGCTTATTATCGTTTGTTCCCTGGGCTCCTCTGCTACGCGACTGCCTGGCATCCCTTCCCCTTGACCCCAGGCGCGGCGATGATGCAGCATAGCGGCAGGACGAATATCCATGTTTGAGAATGGCGAAGAGTTCCGCGTCTTCACCCTGGTCGAGGCGCGTAGTCTAATCCCGATGCTGCGGCGATTGCTCACGCACATGGCGAAAGCGCGTGAACGTTTGCTTGATCTGCGCGTCGAAATCGATCTCGCACGTGAAAACGCGCGCTATGGCGGTGGCTCGCCTGCCGGGCCGACCTATTTGAGATACCTGCTTGAGTTCACCGAAGCCATACAGGAGATTCAGGCGCTCGGCGTACAGGTGAAAGATTTTGGCAAGGGGCTAGTGGATTTCCCCTACGAGTATGAAGGCCGCATCGTCTTTTTGTGCTGGAAGCCGGACGAAGATGAGATTAACTGGTGGCACGAAACCGACACCGGCTTTGGCGGTCGCCAGCCGCTCACAGATGAGTTTGAGTGAGCCTGTTCACGGCAAATCCAGCCTCGCAAAGACACCCGTCCGAGGTTGAATCGAGCGGTGTTAAACGATGCTGGTCTGGCAAAAATAATTCAGATAAGAGAGTCACTGAGGGGAGAGACAGTTTCTGTCTTAGGTCGTTCGGCGTTCGGCTTCGTCGCGACGCTTGCGATCATCGCTTTCGTGCGCTTCGTCGCCACGTATGCCGGTTTTGAAATTGCGAATGCCTTCGCCAAGGCCCTTCGCCAGATCAGGTATGCGCCGTGAACCGAACAGTACAAGGATGATCACGAGGATGATCAGCAACTCAGGCATTCCAAGTCCGGCCATTGTATAATGCTCCTTCAAGCTTGAATTCGGATGCCTTGATTGTAGACCTGCCTGCCAGCACTGTCAATGCAAAGCACTGGAGCGCCGGGCTGTTTCTTGCTTTTTTCCCAATTCAGCCGCTATACTGCGCGAGTCATGAATCGCGCAGTGGGTCAATTGGTTGGCGGCGCTTGATTGCATGCAGGTTCCAGCGATTACGCAGGATTCACAACACCGAGTTTTAATCAAAGCACCCCAGAGCTATGACGCTTGAGTGTCCAAAATGTAAGTCATCAATCGCCCGCGACGGCCAGAAGTTTTGCTATCGCTGCGGCAACGACCTGCGCGATTATTACGCCGCGCTCAACATCGAAGTCAAAGACCCGGCGGCGGCAGTGGGATCAAACCCTCTGAGCGGCAATCAAGCGCCCGCTGAAGCAATGAACCCGACGCCAACCTCACAGCCGGTTACCAGAGCTTTCGGCAGTGAAACCCTCGAAATTGCCGGCGAGACAAACCTGTCTTCGACGCCCGCGCCAGCGCCCAAAGCCCTGCTGCGCGTCCTGCTGCCGACCGGCGATGCCTATGACCGCGAACTCGCGCAGTCCGAGACGCAGATCGGCAAAGGCCCGCGCAACGATCTGGTGATTGCCGACCCGGCAGTGTCGACGGCGCATGCGATGATCCGCACAGACGGCGCGCAGTTCACCATCAGCGATCTCGGCTCGCGCAACGGCACATTCGTCAATGGCACACGCCTGGTGCAGCCGCAGCAACTCCAACACGGCGATGTCATCGGCATAGGGCTTTCAAAGCTGACCTTCCGCCTGGCCGATGCCGACGACACCAGCGCGATGCTTGCGCCGGATAGGACTTTGATCATTCAAAGACCCGCGCCGCCGCCGCTCACCGAAGAGGCGTTCGCCAATGCCTTGATCGCCGCAGGTCTTGTGACTCAGGCCGACATCGCCCGTCTACGCAACGAGGGCCGAGGTCGCCGACTTTATATAGCCCTCATCGAAGATCGCCTGATGAGCGAAGAGAGCCTGCGCGATTTTTTGAGCCGCACCTTTCAATTGCCGACCATTGACTTGCAATCTGCACAGGTGGTTCCAGCCATCGCCCTGAAGTTCCCGGCGCAGCTTGCCCGCCAGCATCAAATGATCGCCACCGGCAAAGAAGGCGATAACACGATTCTTGCGGTCGCCGATCCGACCGATAGTGCCGGTCTTGAAGACGCGCGCCGCGAGATCGGCGGCAACCTTAGCATTCGCCTGGCAACGCCGTCAGCCATCTTCGAACAGATTGATCGTCTCTACGGCCCGCGACTGATCGCCGTCTTGCCAAGCGGCGAGCGTCTGGAATACTTCGTCTCACAGAATGAGTTGGAAATCGGCAAGGCACCGCATAATCACATCGTCCTCAACGATCCGACGGTCAGCAATACTCACGCCATGTTGCTGACGCGCGATGGCGGCTACAGCATTGTCGATCTCGGCTCGCGCAACGGCACGTTTGTCAACGGCCAGCAACTCGGCACGCAATCGCGCACGCTGCGGCACGGCGACGCCATACAACTGGGCCAGACCGTGCTGACATTCCGTAATCGCGCCGAAACTGTAGCCAATACTACAGCCACTCTGTCGCCCGATGCGCTCGACGAAATTCGCCGTCGCGCCGCCCAGATGGACACCTCTGCGGAAAAAGAGATGGCGGCGGCCAGCGTGCCATCGCCACAGACTTATGCACAGGTCGCCAACCAGACACCGCCCGCCTTTGCCGCCCCACGTCTCGATGCCGCCATACCCGTCGCAGAACTCGCGGCAGGGGCCGCCGATGCCAATGGCGACACCGGCGATAAAAAGAAAAAGAAGAAAAAGAAAGGCAAAGACGAACGTTTGAAAGCCGCCTACATCGGCGGCATCAGCCGTATTCTGGCGCAGGTCTTCGCGGTCGTCCTGTCAGTCGGCCTGGCGCTCTACATCACTCAACGCCAGTTGACCGGCGAGAAGCCGAAGCTCGAAACCAGCAAGAAGGGCAAGGCCAAGTTGAAGCTCAAAGAAGGCGGCGGCACAGCCTTTCAAGGCGGGCCCTTTGAAGCCTCAGGCGTGGTTGCCGTGCCCGGCACCGACAGCGTCCTGATGGTCGATGATAACCGTCCCGGCGAAGTGCTCTGGATGCAGGTTAATGATGCGGGTCAGCAAGTCGGCGACATCAAAGTCGTGCCCCTCGGCGTGACCGTCGAAGATCCCGAAGGCATTACCACAGACGGCTCATACTTTTACATTATTGGCTCACAATCTAAAGCTGAAGCCGGAAAGGTCGGCGGCCTCGTGCGCTTCACTTTCGACGCCGCCTCGCAGACCGTGACGAAGTCTGAAGCGATCAGCGGATTGCGTGAATTTCTCATTCAGAACGTGCCGGAATTGAAAGGCTTAAATGAGGTTAAATCTCAAGAAGGCGGCTTGAACATCGAAGGCATCGCCTGGGATCCCGATCCGGAGCATCGCCGCCTGTTGCTCGGCTTGCGCTCGCCGCAGGCCAGTAATAATGCGCTGCTGGTTCCCCTGAAGATGCGCGACCCCAACGGCGCGTTCAGCATCGAGAATCTACAATTGGCCGCGCCCAATGCCATACAGTTGCCGCTTGGCGGGCTGGGCGTCCGCGACATCCAGTACGACAGCCGGCTGAAGGCTTTTCTGATTATCTCAGGCGCACCTGAGCACCACGAAAAATCGAACTTCACTTTGTGGGAATGGAACGGCGACGCCGATCAATCGAATGCCGACGGCCACCCGCGCGAAGAGATGACCCTCGACATGAAAATGAAGCCCGAAGGCGTCACGCGATTAAAAATCGGCGGCAAGGAGTTTATCTACATCGTCGGCGACGCCAGCGCCTATAGTAAGTACGATTACACCGAAGAACCAGCGCCTTAGCCTCACCGAAATTGCGCAACCAGTTGACTCCATAGGAATAGTATTGCCAATGTCACGGTTATGTAATATCATCGCCCGCGACCCCCAAACAAATCAATAATCATCAGACAGCACCCGACATCGACGATTTCAACAATGCTGCTCTCCCCTCACTCGCAGACGCAGCATGAATCTTCGCGCTGCTGTGGACGCGACAATTTTTGCATTGAGGTGCAGGTGATGGTCAGACAAATCGACATGCCGCTGAATCTCGATTCAGATCGGCCTGCTCGCATTCTCATCATCGATGACGAGCCGAATGTGTTGTCCGTGCTTTATACGGTGCTTTGCAGCCGCTACGACTGCAAAACCGCAACCAGCGCGCTTGAAGCGCTCGGCTATCTGAGAGAAGAGTCTTATGACCTGGTTTTGTCGGACATTATGATGCCCGGCATGACCGGGCTTGAGTTGCTCAGTGAAATCAATCGCCTGAACCGGCACACGGTCGTCGTATTGATCAGCGGCAATCTCAATATTCAAAGCGCCATCGAAGCCATGCGGCGCGGGGCTTACGATTATGTCACCAAACCCTTCGATCTCACGGATGTCGAAGCGGCGGTCGAGCGCGCCTTGCGCCATCACCGGCTGTTGAAATCGAATTACCTTTATGAGCAGCGCCTACAGGAACTCGTCCACCAGCGAACTAACGAATTGACCGCTGCCAATATCAGTCTCAACCAGACGCTCGAAAAACTCTTTATGAATTACCGCGCGACGCTGCGCGCCCTGGCGACGGCGCTGGAAGCGCGCGATGTCGAAACCAAAGGGCATTCGGATCGCGTCGTTGCCTTTTCCCTGGAGCTGGGCGGCAAACTGGGCTTGTCACAAAGCGAATTGATTGCTCTGGAGCAGGGCGCTTTGCTGCATGACATCGGCAAGATCGGCGTGCGCGATTCGATCCTGCTCAAGCGCGGGCCTCTGACCGCAGAGGAATGGGTGGAGATGCGCGAGCACATCAATCACGGCTTGCGCATTATCAGCGGCATCGAATTCCTGAAAGGCGCTGCGCCGGTCGTCGGCCAGCATCACGAAAAATATAATGGCAGCGGCTACCCGCACGGCTTGAGCGGCGAGCAGATACACATCAACGCGCGCATCTTCGCCGTTGCCGATGCCGTCGATGCCATCACTTCAGACCGCCCCTACCACCAGGCGCGGTCGTTTGAAGATGCGGTTGATGAATTGTTGCGCTGCGCCGGCACGCATTTCGACCCGGAAATCGTCAAAGTCTTCCTGTCGATGCCGTTAACCGCCTGGCGCGAATTGCGCAAGCGCGCCGCTGAGCCGGCACGGATGAAAAACACAGCGCCCGACGGCGCGCTTGACTTTAATCTTTTGAGGATCACCAGCGACCGGTTGAACGGCAACCTCGCCAGCAAATAAAGCCGCTGACCTGCGGTCGGAAGGTCAAAGGCAAAAGGCAAAACCCAAAAGGCAAAAGTAATTTGAGTAACTGATGCGAAAGGCAAGATTGAAAATGAAAAACCGTTCGACAACCTGCCAAGGACGACTATCCATTTTTGCCTTTTGCTTTTTGGTTTTTGCCTTTTGATTTCACCATGAATCTCTTTGCGCTAACCAGGGAACGATTTCGCAGCAGCAGACGGCAGCCCGATTATTGTGCGCTGGTCGAAGGCGCAATCAGTTTGGCGCGGTCGACTGCCGATCCGAAATCGCTGCTTACCAGTCTCGCCGACCTCATGGGCCGGGGACTCTATCTGCCGCGCCTGGTCGTCCTGCTCAACCACGATGAATGGCGAAGTGCCAGTGAATACTCTGCGCCCAATCTCGATTCGACAACCCGTGTAAAACTGCGCCTGGTCGATGTCGAGATCGCCCGCCATCTGATGCGCGAGACTCTGCCCGTGCAGGTCGCGGTAGCCGACTTGAAACCGGCTCTCAAAGCCGCTTTGGAGCAAGCATTTGAAGATGCGCCCGGCGGTTGCGAGGTGCGGGAGTTGGTCTTTACGCCGATCCGCGAAGGCATCCAGGTGGTTGGTGCCATCCTCTTTTACCGGCTCAAGCATCAGCGATTTTCCAGCATGGAGCGCCATGCGCTGCAAACGCTTGGGGCGGTTCTCAGCTTTGCGCTCCACCATCAACAATCGCTCGAAACCGCGCACGGCGCTGCCCAGCGAGAAGAATTAACCCATCAATTGCTCGCTGCCATACGCAATGCCGGTTCAGTCGACGAGATTCTCAAGGCGGCAGTCGATGGACTGGGCACGACGCTGAATGCCTCGCGCATCGTCATCTTCATGGACGAAGGCGACGCCATAGGCGCGGGCATCGCCGGCTGGAGCAAGCCGCTTGGCGCACACGCCGAATACCGGCAGAGCGCCTTGGTGCCTAGTCTCATGGGCAGCGGCCTTGATCTCAGCGACAAGGTGCTGAGAAGCCGATTGTTTGCCGGCGATATTATCGTCGTTGCCGACACCAGCGACAGCGAAGCGAGGTTATATGCCACGAGCATACGGCTAGGCGTGCGCGCCCTCGTGGTCGCACCCATCGCCGACAAGGGCCATCTGGTTGCGGCATTGGCGCTCGAACAGTTCGACCACCCGCGCCGCTTCACCAGCGAAGAGTTGCGCCTGATCCGCCTGGTCGCCGAGCAGACGGCGGCAGCCATGGACAAGGCGGCGCTCTATCGTGAGGCGCAGGAGAACGCCCGCCGCGAAGCTCTCATACGACGGATCAACTCGGCGATTCATAGCTCGTTAGACGCCGACGTGCTGCAATCCATCGTCAATGAGATGGGCACAGCGCTTGGCGTTTGTCGTTGCCGGCTGGCGCTGCTGCCCAGTCCGCTCCCGGAAGCCTTTCCTATCACACATGAATTCGTCGCCGATTGTTGCAGGGAGCGCCAAACGCCCTTCACACAAGTGCGAACTCCCGGAAATGCCATACTGCAATCACTGCTTGTCGCCGACGCGCCGATCATCATCGAAGACCCGGCGAATGACCGGCGGCTGGGAGCCGCGCGCCGCCTTTACCGCGATGCTGAAGTGCAATCGCTACTGCTCGCATCGATTCGCTACGGCGGTCGTCCGATTGGCGTCTTCAGCCTCTATCATTGTGAGTATCATCACAAATGGACGCAGAGCGAAATAGACATCGCGCAATCGGTTGCCGAACAAGCTGCCGTCGCCTTGCGGCAGTCCGAGTTGTATAGAGAAGTCCGTGAATCGGCGACTCGCGCCGCGCTGGTTAATCATATCGTCGCCTCGATTCGCCGCTCGCTCGACTTAAAACAGACGCTCGCGGTTGCCGTTGAAGAAGTCAGTCGCGCGCTCGGCGCTAACCGCACGAGCTTTCGTCAACTCGCCGGCGATCAAATTATCGTCGTTGCTGAATCTCTGAGCGACCCGCTGCTGAGTTTGAAAGATGTTACTGCCGACAGCAACGATTTCGTGGGAAAAGAGTTGATGCGAACCCGGCGCACGCTGATCTTTGACGACGTACCGGCGTTCATCAACGCCAACCCGCAGACTGCCGCCAGCGTTCGCCTATGGCAGGTCGAACACGTGGCGCAATCCCTGATCATCTGTCCGATCTTTGTCAATGAAGCGTTGTGGGGCATGTTGACGATTGCTCAGACGGATTGCCCCCGCAAATGGAGTTCGAGCGAAATCGCTCTGGTCGAAGAGGTCTGCGCACAGATCGAAGTCGCCGTCAGTCACAGCCGTCTGTTTGAAGAGACCCGACAGGCGGCAGAGCGCGCAGCGCTCATCAGCCAGATCATTCACGGCATCAATCAATCGAATCATCTAGACGAAATCTTCCCCATCGTCGCCGAGCAATTGGGCGAGCATCTGGCCGTTGATCGCGTGACGATCACGCGCCGTCAAGAAGACAGCGGCCTGTGGATGAACGAATGCGAATACAGCGGCGGCAAAGTCAGCCGCACACGCCGAACCTTCAAGGATGAAGATACCGGCGGCTTCAGCGACCTGCTCGAAGGCGATGTGATTCGCTGCGATGACACGTTGAATGATCCGCGCCTGCCGCCCGCCGCCGTGACATTGTTGCGCCAGGTCGGCACGCGCAGCTTTGTCACCATCCGCGTCGCTTTCAACGGCGAGTCGCATTTAACGATCAGCGCCGTCATGTTGACAGGCCCGCGCAAGTGGCTGGATGAGGAGATCGACGTCTTGCGCGCCGCCGCCAATCAAGTACGCGTCGCCTTGCAACGCGCCGAGTTGTTTGAACTGGTTTCGCAAGGCAAGTTTGAATGGGAAGCCACCTTCGACGCGCTCACCGATGGCGTGTTTATCTTTGATGAAACCGGCACGCTGCGACGTGTGAATCAAACCGCCGCCGCGCTTGAAAACAAGAGCGTCTCCGAGTTGATTGGTCGCAAGTGCTGCACGCTTCTGCAAGGCGTTGAAGGCGAGGTCTGCCGCGTCTCGCAAGTCCTTGAGACCAACCGGCCACACACCTACGAGTTGATGCCTGATCGCTTGAAGCGCCCGGTTCTGGTTACCATAGGGCCGCTCGGAACAAGCTTCCAGAGCCAGTTTGACGGCGAAGCGGAGGGCAGCCCGCGCGGCGCGGTTTGCATCGTGCGCGAGCTATCGGAACTGCGCGCCGCCGAAGCCGTGGCGCGCGAGCAGCGCAACTTCCTGGTCAAGCTCATCGAGCACGCCAACGATTCGATCTTTGCCTTGTCGCCCGCAGGTAGTTTCATCTGGTTCAATGATCAATTGATCAAACAATCGGGCTTTTCACGCGAAACCCTGAAATCGGTAACCTATCTTGATTGCGTGCCGGAAAGTGAAAAGCCGCAGATCGCCGAACGCTTTTGCCGAGCGCTGGCCGGCGCGGCGCAGACATTTGAGGTACGCACCTTCCGCCGCAATAGCGAATCGCGGCTGATGCTGATGACCTTCACGCCGATCTACGATGAAGGCGGGGTCACCAGCGTCTTATCGATTGCCCGCGACATCACCGAAGAACGGCTGGCATCGGAACGTGCCGCGCAAGCCGACAAGTTGCGGGCGCTCGGTCAACTGGCCTCAGGCGTCGCCCACAATTTCAACAACATCCTTGCGGCCATCCTCGGCCACGCGCAGTTGATGAAGCGCGAATGCAACGACGAGCGCCTGACCTCGCGCCTCGATATTATCGAGAAAGCGGCGCTCGATGGCGCACAGACCGTCAAGCGCATTCAGGGCTTCGGCTTGCAGCAGAGTGATGAAGCTTACGAAACCTTCGATGTCAATCAACTCTTGCAGGATTCGACGACCCTGACACGAGCGCGCTGGCAGCACGAGGCGCAAGCGCGCGGCCTGACTTATGACGTTGTGCTCGACCTGCGCGAGGTGCAACTGGTGCGCGGCACGGCTTCGGAGTTGCGCGAAGTCTTTGTCAACATCATCCTCAATGCGCTCGACGCCATGCCGCAAGGCGGGCGGCTGCGCATCGCCTCGAAACAAAAAGATGGCCGTGTGCGGGTGACGTTCGGGGATAGCGGCATCGGCATGACGCGTGATGTACGCCAGCGCATCTTCGAGCCGTTCTTCACGACCAAGGGGGTGACCGGCATGGGGCTGGGGCTGGCGGTCAGTTACAGCATCGTTGAGCGCCACGGCGGTCAGATCGACGTGCGCAGCATTCCAGGGCGCGGCACCACTTTCACCATCTCTCTGCCGGCAAACCGCGCAGTCGCAAGCGGAGCCAATGCGACGGACACGATGATGACAAAAACCGCGCGGGTGCTGGTCGTCGATGATGACGACCGCGTGCGTGACGTGCTGGTCGGCATGTTGAAACTGGCGGGCCATCGCGCCGATTACGCGCCGAACGGGCGCGAGGCGCTCTTGCGGCTTGAGCACGAATCGTTCGATCTGGTCTTCACGGATCTGTCGATGCCCGACGTTGACGGCTGGGCGCTTGCCGAAGAGATACGCCGCCGCTGGCCGCAATTGAAGATCGTCATGGTCACGGGTTACGCTCTGCAATCCCAAAACGACCAGCGGCGTCACCGGCTCGTCAATGACATCATCAGCAAACCCATTCGCTTTGACGATATCAATGCGACTCTGAGCAACGTGCTTTCTTGAGTGACCAGTGACCAGTGACCAGAGCGGATTCCTGAATGCCTGCGTGCAATAATCTCTCGCCGTCGCGGCATCAGATGCTGCGGCAGTTCAGCCTAGACCGATCTGATTCAGGGTTGTTAAGATAAGGTTTCTATCACATTCTTAGCAAAAGTTCAGGGGCTGTAATCTGTCGATGAAAAGAATTCTCTGGCCAGTCATTCTCTGTTTTCAAATGACCTGCCTGGGATGCCATCCAAGCGCCGGATCGCTGCGCGAGACAGAAGCCCAAAATCGCGGCCAGCAAGCCCTGAACGAATCTCATCTTCCCGCGCAATCAACCGACACCTCTTCTGAATCTCAAACGTCACACGGCGGCATGGTGTTGATACATGGCGGCAGTTTCCTGATGGGCGCGAGCGATGGGTTGCCCTACGAAGGGCCGGTTCATGAAGTCAGCGTCGGCGCTTATTGGATGGATGCACATGAGGTCACGGTCGCTGATTTTGCCAAATTCATCGCCGCAACCGGCTATCAAACCGAAGCCGAAAAATATGGCTGGTCCGGTGTATTCGACGCCGAGGCCGGTGAGTGGCGACAGTTGCCGGCGGCTGATTGGCGTCATCCAGAAGGCCCTGCGCACGAGGTCGATCCGCAAGAGCCGGTTACGCAAATCTCCTGGAATGACGCGATGGCTTTTGCCCTTTGGGCGAAGAAGCGCCTGCCTACGGAAGCCGAATGGGAGTATGCAGCGCGCGGCGGATTGGCCGGGAAAAAATACGGCTGGGGTGACGAGTTAAAACCCGGCGGCAAGTACCTCGCCAACTGGTGGCAAGGCGATTTTCCGCGCCAAAACACCAATGAAGATGGCTCTCCCGGTCGTTCGGTGGTCGGCAAATTCCCGGCCAATCGTTTTGGGCTATACGATATGGCCGGCAATGTATGGGAATGGTGTGCGGACTGGTTTGATCGCTCTTACTACCGGGCCAGTCCGCGCAACCGCCCGCAAGGCCCAGAGGCAGGAGAGGAGAGGGTCATCAGGGGAGGCTCCTGGATGTGTAGCGAAAACTACTGTCAAGGTTTCCGGGTTGCGGCTCGCAGTCATGCATCACCAGACACGGGGTTAAATAATCTCGGATTTCGATGCGTTCAAGATGAGTAAAACGGTTTCCGCCGTGGGCATGGCAATGATTAATCGGCAGACGGGCCGTCTCCTGGCGACGGCATTGCTTTTGGTTTTCCTTGTTTCAAGTCAATTAACCTACAATCAGGCTTCGGCTACGCAGTTGACCGGCGAGAGATTTAATATCCTCTTCATTGTTGTTGATGATCTCAATGTCAGTCTCGGCTGCTATGGGAATCCATCTGTGCAAACTCCCAATATGGATCGTCTGGCGCGAGATGCGACCCTTTTTCAGCACGCCTACTGTCAGTATCCGCTTTGTAACCCCTCGCGAACATCCTTTCTCAGTGGCCGGCGGCCAGAATCCACGGGCGTCTGGAACAACGTCACGCCGCCGCGAACTAACCTGAAGGATACGCTATTTCTGCCGGAATACTTCCGCCAGATGGGATATTACTCAGCCGTCATCGGCAAGGTCGCGCATGAAGATTTTGAGAGCGACTTGAACCTCGATCTGGCTGAAGACGTTGAGCAGTTCAACACGGGGATGGATCGCAAAGAAGATCTTGTAGATGACCCGATTGGCATCCCCTGGCTGGCGACCGTTGAACCTGATGAACAATTGCCCGATGGGAAAATCGCCCGGCGGGCCGTCGAAATTCTCGAACAGCAGAAAAACAAGCCATTCTTTTTAGGAGTCGGGTTCAAGCGACCGCACCGCCCCTACATCGCCCCGAAAAAATATTTCGAGCTTTATTCGGCGTCGGCCAGAGTCGAGCCGCCCAAAGGCTGGAGCGACGAGCGAAAAACCGCCTTCGTTAGAGAGCAGGACGTTAAGCACTACTATGCTTGTGTGTCATACATCGATGCGCAGGTTGGCATTCTCCTGGATACGCTTCAGCGTCTTGACCTGACAAAGAAAACCATTATCGTCTTATTCGGCGACAACGGCTTTCACTTAGGTGAGCATGGCGGGCTATGGCGGAAACAGACGCTTTGGGAAGAAGCATTACATATTCCGCTGATTATCGCGGCCCCCGGTCAGCCGCGCAACCGGGTCTCGCAGCGACTGGTCGAACTGGTTGACCTCTATCCCACACTGACACAGCTTTGTAGCTTGCCCGTGCCGGATGGAATGGAGGGAGCGAGCATGCTTCCTTTATTGGAAAATCCCGACCGAGAATGGAAAAAGGCCGCCTTCTCGATGCATGAGCGGCGCGGCCAGTTCGGCGTTTCGGTGCGAACGCCGGACTATCATTACATCCAATGGGGGTTCGGAGAACCCTCGCAGCTTTTCGACTTGCGAATCGATCCACATGAGGAAAGAAATGTCGTCGATGATTTCGCCTACGGAGGCGTCGCGGCTGAGATGAAGACGACCCTGCAAGGTTGGTGGAAAGGTGCGCTGCCGGAAAGTCGTTAAACGAAACGGCCATCCTATGAAATTGATGTTGCCCATTCTAGCGCTGCTCGTTGGTCTTCAAGGCGCAAGCCTGCTCCAGGCACAAGACCGCAAGGATAACCGCGATCCTTTGTATTCTGAGTGGCGAACCAACACGGCAAAGCGGTCGATCAATCTCGACAATCTCGATAGTCCGGGCGTGACCAAAGATGGCATACCGGCGCTCGACCGCCTGCGTTACGAAACGATCAACCAGGCGCGCGCCTGGCTCGGTGACCGCGAGCCGGTAATCACCATCGAGATCAACCGCGTCAGCCGCGCCTACCCGATGCAGATACTGATCTGGCATGAAGTTGCCAATGATGTGATCGGCGGGGTTCCAGTCGCCATCACTTTCTGTTCCGTCTGTCATAGCGCTATCGTCTTCGACCGTCGATTAGATGGGCGCACCCTGTCGTTTGGGGTCAGCGGTTTCATCTATGGAGCCAATATGGTTTTATACGACCGCGAAACCGAGTCGTGGTGGCAGCAGTTCACCGGACGCGCCCTGGTTGGAGATTTGACCGGCAGCCAATTGAAGCGTTTGCCTGCACAGATCATCAGCTTTGGCGAATTCGCTGCCGCCTATCCGCGCGGCGAGGTCATGTCGCGGCAGACTGGATTCAAGCGCGAATATGGCCGCAATCCGCACCTCAAGTACGATAATTTGAATGGTTATCCAAGTCACTTTCGCGGCAAACTCGACCGTCGCTTGAAGCCGATGGAAAAAGTCATCGGCATCGAGATCGGCGATAAAACCAAAGCCTATCCCTACGTGATCAGCCGCGCCCGCCACGTCATCGCCGATCACATCGGCGCACAGGATATTGTTATTTTCCATACAGAGGGCACCGTGGCAGCGCTCGACGAAGAGTACATCAAAGACTCGAAGGAGGCAGGCTCTACAGGGGTGTTTGATCCATTGCTCGAAGGACAGCGGTTGGAGTTTCGCTACGAGAAAGGCGAGTTTATCGATGCGGCGACCGGCAGTCACTGGAACATTCTGGGGCAGGCAGTGAGCGGCCCTCTGCGCGGCAAGAGCCTGAAGCGCATTCCGCACGGCGATTACTTTGCCTTCGCCTGGATCGCCTACAAACCGCAGACGGAGATTTATGCGCCGTGAGCGGACGGCGCGCGTGACGTGCCGGCGCAAGCCGGAGGGCGGCTGGTCACGCGAGCCGCTTTGCTGACTTCTCGGCCTTCACCTGCGGTCTTGCAGCCAGCGGCTCATCAACGCTGCTTCTTGTCGCCCGCCATCGGCGCTTGCTAAGATTATCCTTGTGAAACCTCGCAACACTATCAGCGTTTGAATCAGGCAGGCAGCAGCAGCGGAGCGCCCCGTCAATTTAACTCCGCATCGTGTCTGCACAAATTCGTCGCGAGAGGATTCTGACCCTATGAAAAAATCTGCGCTCGTTCTCTTCTCGATCACCTTGATCGTTTCTTTGGGACTTGCAGTGACCGTTCACGCACAGGGCGACGTGCGCCGTCGCACCATCGCGATCACTTATTTCAAAGACCCTGTGACCGTTCGCCTGGCCGGTACGACCTTGCGACCGACGGCGCGCGGCGAGGCGACCGTCGAGCGCTGGCGCAAGCGTAACGAAAGTGAGATTGATATTACAATCGAAAATATGATCCCGGCATTCAATTACGGCGGCGATTATACGACTTATGTGCTGTGGGCCATCACGCCCGCCGGACAGATCGATAATCTCGGCGAGTTCCGGCTGTCGGGCTCGACGGCGCGCTTGAAGGCGGCGACGCCTTACCAGACCTTCGCCATGATCATCACTGCTGAGCCGCACTATCTAGTCAAGTTGCCATCGCGTCAGGTGGTGCTCGAAAACCTTGCGCCGTCAACGACCAAGGTTCAGGTACAAAGCTCGGATGTCTTTTTCACAGGCGATACCGGCAACTATTACAAAGATACGACCGTGCCGGAAGTCGCCGAGCGCGATTACAACAAGACGCCCATGGAGTTATTGCAGGCGCGGCGCGCGCTACAGATCGCCCGGCTGGCGGACGCCGAGCGCTTCACGCCGGAAGATTTCAATCAAGCCGTCAACCTGCTCAATCAAGCCGAGAACCTTTATCGACGCGGCGCTAACGTTCACGAGATCGGTCGGGTGGCGCGCGATTCGATCTCGCTTTCCGAGAAAGCCCGCGAGGTTTCCGAAGAACGCGCCGTTGCCGCCGAACGCCGCGCCGAGATCAATCGTCGAGACGCCGAAGTCCGCAAAGCCAACGAAACGGCTACCGAACTCGGCGAGAAACTCACTGACACCGATACCCGGTTGAGGGCCGCAGAACTGGCGCGCAAGGACGCGAGTGAGCAACTGGATCGAGCGATGCGCGAAAGCGCGGAAGCGCGAGCCGAGAATCGCCAGCTTCGTTCAGAGAATGATCGGCTGCGCGCCGAGACCGAGCGCCTGAATCAGAGCCTCAACGAGTCGCAGGCCAAGATTCAGGAGTTGCAATCACAAAACTCCGCCGCATCGGCCAGGCTCAACGAGAACAGTTCGCGCCTTGAAGCCATCGAGAGAGCCGAGCGCGAGCGCCGCGAGACGGAAGCTCGCCGGCGCGGCTTTGAAGAGTTGCGCATCGCCATCGGCAGCATCTTGACGGTTAAACCCTCTTCAAATGGTTTTGTAGCCGTGATTCCAGACAATATGTTCATCACCAATCAGGCGACGCTTCACCTGCGGGCGAAAGCCAAGATGGACGCGCTCGGCCAGGCGCTGGCAGCGCACAAGAATATGGCGGTCTTCACGATTGAAGGCCATTCGGATCAGCGAGCGAATGCCGACGACTTTGCAATGGGCCGGGCGCAAGCGGTCGCCGATTACATCGCGGCGTTTGGCCTGTCGAGCACAAATTTCAAAACTGAATCGCGTGGCGCAAGCGTGCCGCTGTCAACCAAGCGCACCATCGCCGCCAAAGCCTCGAACCGCCGTGTCGAACTGGTCTTCGTCAACCCAAACTGAACGGCAAGGATTCAAACAACGTGAATCAGCTTACAAAGATGAGCCGCCTGCGAATTCTGCTGCTGACCATTGTGCTTTTCATTGTCCCCGTTGCCGTCGCGGCGGGGACAATGCGTTTCAAACAGGCTGATGCCAATCAACAAAGCAACCCTCCGATTGAGGATCATATCAGCAAGGCCAGGGACGCTTGTGAGGCGAAGAACTACGCGGTGGCAAGAAACGAAGCCCGCGAGGCGTTGCGGCTAAAGCAGGATTCTCCAGAGGCCAACCTTTTACTTGCCCTCGCCTCAAGAGGGCTTCGCAAAGCCGACGACGCAATGAAGTATGCGAGAAAAGCGATTCAGTATCGTCAGGATTACGCCGATGCACATTACTTGCTCGCCGTGCTTTTGTTTGAAAAGCGCAATCTAGACAAAGCGACCAGTGAGTTGGATACGGCGATGCGTCTGGGCGCGCGATATGCCAATGCTTTCATACTCAAAGGGTCGCTTGAGATATTCGCCGGTCAGCGGCAGGCGGCTCTCGAATCTTATAAAGAGGCATTGCGTCTAGCCGAGCCGGACGCGGCGAGCGTTGCGCCCCTCAAAGAGCGCGTCACTGCATTAGAAGCAATTCAGGAGTTTTTAAAGCATAAAGATGACACAGCCTATACACGGCCAAAAGTACTCAACTACACCATGCCGAGGTATACCCAGGATGCCCGTGATAATCACATACAGGGCGCGATCATTGCGGCGGTGCTCATCAATGAGCAAGGCAAGGTGGTGACAGTTGTGCCCTTGACGACACTCGGTCATGGCCTGGATGAAGAGGCGGTGAAGGCAGCCAGCCAGTTGCAGTTTTCGCCGGCGACCAAAGACGGCAAGGCAGTTCCCTTCTGGCAATCATTGATGGTCGAGTTTAACCTGAAGTGAAACATGGAAAGCATAGAAACCGCGCCGCGCTGGCAGCAGTAAATCCTGCGCCGATTGCAATGCACCACGCTTGCGTTTATGCTTCGGTAAAGAATGAGGTAGAAAAAATGTATTGCCCGAACTGCGGATCGCAAAACGCTGAAGGAACGAAATTCTGCCGGACCTGCGGCGCTAACCTGGCGCTGGTGCCGCAGGCGCTGACCGGCCAATTGCCCGACGACCGTTCTACAAGAAGAGGCCGCAGACGCCATCGTGACGCCAGCCCGCCCAATCTGGGGCATGGTCTTACCAAGACCTTCATGGGTCTGGGCTTTATCGTTGTTGCCCTGGCCATCTTATTCAGCCCTGGCGGGCGCGGCTGGTGGTGGGCGATGCTCTTTCCGGCCTTTTCGCTGATCGCCAAAGGCGTCGCTGAAATCGTCAACGCCAAAACGGCCTGGCAGCAATTGCACGGCAACCAGCCGACGACCGTCGCCATGCCGCCCAGGCGACAGACCGGCGAATTGCCGCCGGAGCCGCCAGGCTACACGCTGCCGCCGCCGAGTGTAACTGAGAATACAACACGGCACCTCGACCCAAACAAAGATCGCTATCCGCAAAGTCGTTAATCATGTGGCGCGATCAGCTTCGATCAAGCTGATCGCGCATCGCCCCACAGCACAAAAGGACAAATTCATGCGAATCAAAACCATGATTGCGGTTTTCTGCCTGCTCGTCGCGGTCGAGACAAACTTCGCACAGTCGCAACCTCTCACAAAGTCCGGCGCGGCGGGCGCGCAAACCACTTTGACTATTTTGCAACTCAACGATGTCTACCAGATCAGCCCGGTTGATAAGGGCAAGCGCGGCGGCCTGGCGCGCGTCGCGACGATGCAGAAGCAGGTTCGCGCCACCTCGCCGAACACCTTGTTCCTGCTCGCCGGCGATTTCGTTTCGCCGTCGGTGGCTTCGCGCCTGTTCAAAGGCAAGCAGATGATCGACGCGCTGAATGCCGCCGGGCTGGATGTCGCGACGCTCGGCAATCACGAATTCGACTTCGGGCCGGAAACCCTGCGCGAGCGCATGAAGGAGTCGCGCTTTGCATACACGATTGCTAACGTCATCGATAAAACGACCGGCAAGCCCTTCGGCAATGCCAGCCCTTACCTGATCCGCAACCTCGGCGGCCTGCGCGTCGCCATCATCGGCTTGTTGCTTGCGGAGACGGCAACCATGTCGAATCCGGGCCCCGGCGTGCGCTTCGAAGATGCCGTTAGAGTCGGCGCGCGACTGTCGCGGCGTTTGCGAAGGCAGGGCGCGGACATCATCATCGCGCTGACGCATCTACCCATGCGCGACGACAAACGGCTGGCCGAGGCCGGCGATCTCGACTTGATCATCGGCGGCCATGAGCACGAGTTATTGCAGGCACTGGTGGGGCGGACGCTGATTCTCAAGCAAGGCTCGGACGCTCGCAATCTTGGGCGCATTGATTTGCGATTGGCGCGCACAGGCCATAGAGGGCGCGGCAAGTTCAGGATTCAAGCTTATGATTTTGTGCCGGTGCCGGTGACCGATGCGGTCAAAGATGACCCTGACACGGCGGCGGTCGTCGCCGGTTATGAGAAGCAACTGAACGCCAGCCTCGGCGAGGTGCTCGGCAAAACGTCGGTCATGCTCGACGCGCGCTCGTCAACCGTGCGCTTCAAGGAAAGTAATCTGGGTAACTTTATCGCAGATGTCTATCGTCAGGCGCTCAATGCGGACGTGGCGCTCGTCAACGGCGGCGGCATTCGCTCGGATGCGACATATGGGCCGGGCGACCTCACCAAGCGCGACGTGCTGACGATTCTGCCGTTTGAAAACACGCTGGCGAAAGTGCGACTGACTGGCGCGCACCTCAAACGCCTGCTTGAAAACGGCGTCAGCCAGGCGGGCCACGAAGACGGGCGCTTCCCGCAGGTATCGGGGATGAGCTTCACTTACGATGCCGGCAAGCCCGCAGGCAATCGCGTCACGCGAATTGAAATCAACGGTCAGCCGGTTGAAAGTGATAAATCCTACACAATGGCATTGAGTGCGTATGTGCTCGGTGGCGGCGATGGCTACGATTTCAAAGGCGCGGAAGTGGTGGTTGACCCTGAAGGCGGGCCGGTTGAACCGGATATCGTGATGGAAGCGATACGCAAGGCCGGGACGATTGCGCCGCAAGCCGAAGGCCGCATCAAGCCAGCACAGATGGTCGGGCGCGCATGGCGCATGCCGTCGCCGCGCGCCAATTACGCGGCAATCTCGACTGCAAGCTATGTGGCGCGCTGAAATTCAAGCCATCATCGACCAGTGCAAAGCCGCTCGTGACCGTGGCGCGGCGTCCGATCAAATCCGCGAGAGCGTGTTGCGCGGGGCTATCGAAGACATATTGCGCCGGGTGAATGCGCCTGGGTTTCTTGAGTGGATCAAAGACGACCGTGAGTTTAGTTACTTCTATTATGATGTGCAACAGAGCGGCGTTTGCGCCAAGCCACAGGAGGCCGTGGCGCTCATCCTTGAACACATCGTGCTTGATGCGCTTGAGTAACTGGCGGGCGGTCACAATGTCTGCAACCTGTCGGGCATATCAATCGACCAGCGAACGCATCGCCCGCCGCGCCGCTTCTACCGTGCGCTCGATCTCCGCATCGCCATGCGCAAAACTGACGAAGGCGCATTCAAACTGTGATGGGGCAAGGTAAACGCCGGCTTCGAGCATGGCGCGGAAGAATCGCCCGTAGCGTGCGGTATCGGCTTTCTTTGCCGTATCCCAGTTCGTCACCACATCGTCACCGAAGAACGCCGTCATCATCGAGCCGACGCGATTGACGGTCGCCGCGATGCCAACTTCGCCTGCCGCATCACTGAGTCCGCGTTCAAGCGCGGCGCTGCGGCGCTCAAGTTCCGCATACGGATTCGTCTCGTCGATCAAGCGCAGCATCGCCAACCCGGCGCTCACCGCCAGCGGATTACCTGATAAGGTTCCCGCCTGATAAACCGCGCCGAGCGGCGCAACTACATCCATCACATCACGGCGACCGCCGAATGCACCTACAGGCAGGCCGCCGCCGATGATCTTGCCGAGACAGGTCAAATCGGGTTTGATCCCGTAAAGCTCTTGCGCGCCGCCGTGCGCCACTCGAAAACCGGTCATCACTTCATCAAAGATCAACAACGCGCCGTGTGCGCCGGTCAGTTCGCGCAAGAGTTCGAGATAGCCTGCGGCTGGCGGCACACAGCCCATGTTGCCGGCTATCGGCTCAATGATGACACAGGCGATTTCGCTGCCGCGTTCGGCGAATGTTTGACGCAGCGCTTCCTCGTCGTTGTAAGGGATGACCAGCGTGTGCCGCGCAAAGTCCGCAGGGATGCCGGCGCTGTCGGGCGTGCCGAAGGTCGCTAGCCCGGAACCGGCTTTCACAAGCAGGCTGTCGTAATGGCCGTGATAGCAACCTTCGTATTTGACGATCAGGTCGCGGCCCGTAAAGCCGCGCGCCAGGCGAATGGCGCTCATCGTCGCTTCGGTGCCAGAACTGACGAGGCGCACTTTTTCGATAGACGGCATGGCGCGGGCGACTTCTTCGGCCAACTCGATTTCGATTTCGGTCGGCGCACCGTAGCTGGTGCCGCGCGTCGCCGCATCGCGCACCGCTTCGATGATCGCCGGGTGTGCATGGCCCATCAGCATAGGCCCCCACGAGCCAACATAATCAATGAAGGTGTTGCCGTCGGCATCGATGACGGTTGCGCCCATGGCTTCGCGTATAAACAACGGCTCGCGGCCAACGGCGCGAAAGGCGCGCACGGGGCTGTTGACGCCGCCGGGAATAACTCGCTCGGCGCGCTCAAAGAGTTGTGATGATTTCGTGGTGTCAAGGTCATTCATAATGTTTATTACATTTGCTCGAAGATCGTCGCCAGATTACGTAAGCCATTGAACCACACAATAGCGGCTGTCTCAACGCTCGGCAGTGAATGGCCCAGCAGTCAGCGCTCAAGCGCAAGTTTGCTGCCTGCGGGCAACCCCTGAACGGTCAAGGCGGAGTGCTCGGCTTGATTCTCAGGAATCAACCGGTGATTGCCGTGTAGCCTCGGCTGGCAGCTTCGATTTGTCACTCGTGGGCAGAATCGCCTATAATCGCGCTTCACCGTGACATCACAGATGAACAGGCGCGATCTTTCCTGGATCGCTCTTATCGCAGTATCATTTGCTTTCGGCCTCGCGGTTTCGTGGCAACGCTGGGGCAATCCGCTGGTCGACTGCGGGCGCGAGATGAATCAGCCGCTGCGGCTTGTCGGCGGCGAGATGCTCTATTCGGATGTCCGTCACATTTACGGCCCACTGTCGCCCTACCTTAACGCTTCGCTCTTTCGTCTCTTCGGCGCATCGCTCAATGTGCTTTATGCAGACGGCATCATCACGGCCCTGCTGATCCTGGCGCTAGTCTACTGGTTGGCACGGCAACTGATGAGTCCCATGGCCGCCGCTGCCACGACCTTAAGCGTGATGTGGCTTTGCGCTTTCAAGCAGGCTGGCAACTACATTTTGCCTTATTCATACGGCGCGCTGCATGGCGCGGCGCTCGGCCTCGTATCGCTGAGCGTGCTGGTTACGGCACTGCGCGGCAGAAGGCCAAAGGCGGAAAGCAGCGGGCAGAAGGCAAATGATAGCCGGCGGCAAGCCATACATGGTAATCATCGCGATTCTGGTACTGGCGAAACCCCTGGTCAAGCAAGCGGCTTGCAAGCTAATGCAGCGAGTTCGCGCGTCACTCAAGATGAGCGCTCAATAGGGGGCGGCCTTGAAGGTTCTGGTGTCCGTCTTGCGCCTTCACCTTATGCCTTCCTGATCGCCGGCATCTTCGCCGGCTTAACGACGCTGGCAAAGACCGAGATGGGATTTGCGGCCCTGGCTGCCGGGCTGGCCGCAGCCTTGGTTGTCGCTTATCCGAATCTATGGCGCAGCGTGAAGCTCGCCAGTTGGTTTCTTGCGCCCGCCATCATCTTGATCTTTGGGGTTTACACTTTTATCGCGATGCGCGTCGGTTGGCACACACTCTCCTCGGATAGCTGGCTCTTTCTGCGCAATCTGGCACCTGAGCTGGTCTATTTTAACAAGCGCGTTTCGGGATTCGACCGGCCTCTGCAATCGCTGCTGCAAATGCTCGGTGCGGCAGTCAAGCTTGGCGCGCTTGCGGCGTTGATTGCTGCCATCAGTTGGATCATTACCCGCATCAAACGCGGCCCGGAACCCAAGCGTGTGTCGCTGCCGGAGATGCAAGTCACGGATACAGGCCGAGCCAGTTCCTCGCAAGTATGGGTCTTGCTCGCGGCATTGGTTTCGGTGCTGTTGTTGTTGCCCATTGGGGTGAAGTTCGACTGGGACAAGGGCCCGTATCTGGCAATGCCTCTGTTGCTCGCCGCGTTTCTCGTCGTGCTGGTCGTTCGCTTCCAAAAGGAAGTCGCGGCAAAGGCTTCTGTAAGCAATCATACAATGATCTTGATTGTCTGCTCGGTATACGCGCTGGCCAGTTTGGCGCGAGTCATTCTGCGCGTTCGTAGCGGCGGCGCTTACAGTTCATACCTGTTGCCGGCGTCGGTGATGATGTTCACCTATGGCTGGACGCACCCCTTTGCTGAAATCTTCAAAGACCAACGAGCCCGGCGGCTGGCGTGTAACCTCGCACTGGGGTTGATTCTTGCCGATGTCGCGCTGACCGCTGGATTGCTGGCCGTTCGCTTCCGCTCCCACAATACGGTGGCGATTGCCACGCCGCGCGGCACCATCATCGCCGTACCCGATTACGGACAGGCATGGAATGAAGCGCTCCCCTACATTGAACAACAGACCGCGCCCAATGATGCCATCGCGGTAATGCCGGAAGGCACGTCGCTCAATTTCTTTAGCGGTCGGCGGAATCCTTTGCGCGAAGAGATCACGACACCGGGCTTTCTGGATGAGGCGGGAGAGCAACGCGCTATCCGGCAGTTGCGCGATGCTGAGACAAAATTAATTTTGATTACAAATCGCTCGACATCGGAATTCGGGGCTGCCGTCTTCGGGCGGGATTACTGCCAGCAGTTGATGCAGTGGATTGAAGAGAACTACGAAGTATGCGCCATGTTCGGCCCGGACAAGAACCCCGGCCTACAGATCGGCGACCGTTCGTTCTTCATCCGCGCCTATTGCCGCAAGGCCAGCCGCTGAATTACGCGTCGCGGATTGGAATCTTGATGCCTTTCTCTTTTGCCGTCTGGTTGGCCTCGTCGTAACCCGCATCCACGTGGCGCGCGACGCCGATACCCGGATCGTTCGTCAGCACGCGATTCAAGCGCCGCGCGCCGTCCGCCGTGCCATCGGCGACGCTCACCTGACCCGCGTGCAGTGAGTAACCGATGCCGACGCCGCCGCCGTTGTGAATCGACACCCATGAGGCCCCCGACGCGGTGTTTAGTAATGCGTTTAACAATGGCCAATCGGCAATCGCATCCGAGCCGTCGCGCATCCCTTCGGTCTCGCGATAAGGCGAAGCCACCGACCCGGTGTCTAGATGATCGCGCCCGATGACGATTGGCGCTTCGAGCTTGCCCGTGCGCACCAGATCGTTCATGGCTTCGCCGAACTCGGCGCGTTCGCCATAACCGAGCCAGCAGATGCGCGCCGGCAGTCCTTGAAACTGCACACGCTCTTTGGCCAGTCGCAACCAGCGCGCCAGCACTTCGTCATCAGGAAATAACTCCATGGCCAGTTGATCGGTCACCTGTATGTCTTTTGGATTACCGGAAAGCGCGACCCAGCGGAACGGGCCGCGCCCTTCGCAAAACAGCGGGCGGATGTATTCCGGCACGAACCCCGGTATCTCGAAAGCTTCTTCGACGCCCGCCTGTTTGGCCTGCGCGCGAATGTTGTTGCCATAATCGAAAGTCACCGCGCCCAATCGCTTGAGATCGAGCATGGCGCGGACGTGGATTGCCATCGCCTGCATGGAACGCTTGATGTACTCTTCGGGATCGGTCAGCCGCAGTTGGTTGGCTTCTTCGAGCGTCAGACCATTCGGCACATAACCGTTCAAGGCATCGTGGGCGCTCGTTTGATCGGTCAGCACATCCGGGACGATGCCGCGCCGCACGAGTTCCGGCAGCACGTCGGCGCAGTTGCCGACCAGCCCAACCGAAACGGCCTCACCTTTGGCGCGCGCCTCTGCGATCATATGCAGCGCTTCATCAAGGCTCCAGGTCAGCAGATCGCAGTAACCGGTCTTGATGCGCTTTTCGATACGCGAGGGGTCAACGTCCATACCGAGAAAACATGCGCCGTTCATCGTCGCCGCAAGCGGCTGCGCGCCGCCCATACCGCCCATGCCGCCGCTGGCCACGAGCTTGCCATCGAGCGTGCCGTTGAAGTGTTTTCTGGCAGCGGCGGCAAAGGTCTCGAAGGTGCCTTGCACAATGCCCTGGCTGCCGATGTAAATCCACGAACCGGCAGTCATCTGGCCGTACATGGTCAGCCCCATGCGTTCGAGCCGGTGAAACTCGCTCCAGTTCGACCAGTGGCCAACCAGATTGGCATTGGCAATCAAGACACGCGGCGCATATTCGTGGGTGCGAAATATGCCAACAGGCTTTCCCGATTGCACGAGCAGGGTCTCGTCATTTTCGAGTTGCTGCAAGCTACGAACTATGGCGTCGAAGGCGTGCCAATCGCGCGCTGCGCGGCCCGTGCCGCCGTAGACAATCAGATCATCCGGGCGCTCGGCGACTTCCGGATCGAGGTTATTCATCAACATGCGCAGCGCCGCTTCCTGATGCCAGCCTTTGCAACTGATCTGACCGCCGCGCGGCGCTGAAATGGTTCTCGGATTGCTCATAAAGTGAAACCAGATTGCGGATTCGAAATTGCAAAGCAAACATTATGCTTGTGGCATTCTAACATAGCGGGAACGCGCCAATGAACCGCGCGTTAAATAGGAAGTGAATAACGACAAGAGGGATAATGCCATTGAGCTTACCAGGCGGGATGCAAACATGAAGCTCGCCGCGCTTTCTTGTCACGTGTCACTTCCCTGGCTTGTGAGTTTTCGGGACTATTGTCAATATTACTGAAGTGAGAGCAGCGACGAAAAAGCGCCAAAGATACCCCGCGCAGGGAATTGCTTAGCGCCAAATAAAAGCGTATCGTTGGCACCGTCGTTGCGAATATTTTTAGCGACAACCGAGCGCGAGATTAACGGAAGCCCCATTTCCGCTCGCCGCTCAGAGATTGAGCAGAAGAGGTGATCCAGGTGAGGACAGGTGCATCATTCCAGCATTATCGGCTGCACAACACGCGGCTGTTTATGTATGTTCTTCTTTCACTGCTGATGTCGGGCTATGATGCAGTGGCGACCATGGAACACATACGGCGCGGGGTGGCCGCCGAAGGCAATCCGCTGATGGATTCGCTGATTCAGCACAATGCCGTGCTCTTCTTCTTCGTCAAGATGTTACTGACCGCGATGGGGCTGATGTTCTGCTATAGCTTCTCACAGCGTCGTATCGCGCAACTCGGCATCAAGACGGTTGCCAGCATCTACGCGCTCGTCTGCATCTACCACACCTTCATCGTTTTCTTTGAATAGTCAATCGAGATGAAACCGTGACTACAGAGATTTGATCTGGAAGACCTGCTGCCAGTTGAGCGTGCGGCGCAGGACGGCAATTTTAGAACGCGATTGATCTCCGAATAGAACTTCCAGTTGATCGAGCACGGCAAGCAGCAATTGCGGCGCGAACTGCCGCGCGTGCGTCAGGACGTGCGAGTAGTAGCGCATCGCCAGTTGTTCGCGCTTGTCCGTATGAAACGCCCGCACCTCTTCATCGCTCATCGTCGTCACATCGGAGTTCACCGGAATAACCGTGCGCGGGATGCCTTGATGATTGCTGCCGTCGCTCTCTGTCCAGCCGACCAGCAGCAGGCCGATGAAGATGCCCTGCTCGTTGACCAGGTCGGGACTGAATACGGCATTCATCTCAGCCGAACTCGACAGTCGCGGCCCCAGCCTGCCGAACTCAGGATTAATCAGTTGCGAATTGTAAATCAGGCCGACCATCGTCGTCGCCCCTGTAGGTATCGCTACAAACTGGCCGAATTGAAAATGCTCCGGCGCTGGCGGCGCAGCGGTCTCCAATTTGTCGAGCACGCGCCCGATATAATCAACGTGCGAATTGGATGTGATAATTCGAGCTATCTTCATAATCGGTCACCAGTCGTCAGTTGCCTGTGGCCAGTTTTCAGAGATTAGAGCGGTTTGCAATTGCGTATACGGGAAGGGCCACAAAGACACGAGGGCACAAAGTTACACCATGCCTTTGTGGGACTTGGTGTCTTGGTGCCTTGGTGGCTCATCGGTATGCCGCTCTTTCCCCTATATTGATTCGCAAACTGATCTAGCGTGTCATTGGCGTCATCAATCGGAAGTTGCTAACTGACAACGGGCAACTGACAACTGATAACTGCCTCTATCTCCTTTGCGCTTTACTGGCAGCTTTGCGAGCGACGCGCAGCCGCAGGCGTTCGCGCTCGGCGAATTCCTGAAACAAGGCATAAAAGGCTTCGCGGTCGCGCCCGCTCAAGACGGCGGCCTGATCTGCCGCTTCAATCGCGTAAGGATAGCCATTGCCGACGACCACTTCGCCTCGCACCGTATCGACAACGTATTCGAGCAGGCCGCGCTCATAAACCCACATCGGAATGTCGAGCCGCGAGGGGAGACCGTCGCCTGTGGTTTGTAAATAGACGAAGCCGATGCCGCGCCGCCAGTCATCGCCATACGATTCGAGTATGCCGCGCCGCGCGCATGCGAAGAAGGCGGTGCGGTCGCCCCAGGCCAGGCGCTCGGCGAAAAGCGCCGCGTCGTGAATCTTCGGCGCGTCAGCTAGATCGAATGTCGCTTGCAGCATATTCACCAGATCACGCGCATAGCTGGTGTCGATGTAACCGACCAGCGGCACCCCTGTCTGCTTCGAAGTGTCCAGCAGCGAGGTGATTTCGGCTACATAAGACTCGCGCTGTTCATCCGGCAGTAATTCCGCAAAGGAAATTACCAGCAGGCTATCAAAGAAGACGACCGGCGGCTTGTCTGCATCGAAGCCGCGTGCTGCCGCGCTGTGCATGAAGTGGCGCAGGGCGGCGGCCTCCATGCCGTAACGGCGCTTGTGAACGACCTGCTCGGAGAGTTCGGTGACGCCGCCCGTACGCACGAGAATCTCTGTCGGTGGCAGAATCTCAAAGGTGGCATCTTTGACGTAGCCGCCTTCGGGCGCGTGAGCGTTCTCGAACCATGCGACCTGCACGGCAGCAACCGGCACAGAGTAATCTTTCGAGGGCAGAATCTGGCTGCCGTCGGCAGCAAAGGTCGTGCGGCCTGACAGCGCTTCAAGGCTCCAGAGGCGCGCGTCCTCGTGAGTGCGCCAATCCTGGTCAAACCGAACAATAAGAGAGCCTCTCTGGTCAAGCTCCTGGGTCGGCAGTGCTCCCGGCGCTTCACATTCATCAAGACGAGCACGCAATCCGTCGCCGCCGAGCGAAACAAGCTCGTCGAGCACTGCTGTATAAAGTTGCATTTGCGCGCGAAAATCGGTGTCGTAGTTTGTGAAGTCGGCGCGGCGGCTTTCGAGCGCCGCCATTATTTTTTCGCGGTAAATCATAATCTCAGTAAAACGCCAGTGAGCTTGCACAGGTCGGCTCGCTTGCGCTACAACGGGAAAGCCTATGCGCCCATCCACGAGAAGTCAAATGCGGCGGATGCAGCCATTCCGACATGACGCGCCCTGTAGAAGCTTAAATACACTGGTGCGTACGGCGGGCGGTTGGCGTATAATAAGTTTGACCTGAGCGCCAGGTGATTTCTCCAAATTCGTCAGCAATTATTGACAATGCCGGTTACTTAGCCAGGACACGATGATGTGGCCAAGATGGCTTAAAGCGAAGAGCAATCGCAGCGAGGCCCTGATGGCAGCGACGACCCAGCCTGTTATAGCCGAGATGACGCAGATTGATATCAATGAATGCTGGCGTCTCGATCAACGCTGTTTCTCGGACGGCGAAGCCTACGACCGCGAAACCATTCGCTACCTGCTATCACATCACCAGGCGGTCTGTTACAAAGTGGTCTCGGCCACAAATGAAATGCTGGCTTTCGTCGTCGGCATGATCGAACCCGACCGCACGGGCCATGTCGTCGCGCTCGGCGTTGACCCGGCGCACCGCCGCCAGGGGCTTGGTCGGCATTTGATGCGCGCCGTCGAACAGGGCTTTTTCAAGAACAGCATCACGACCGTCCGCCTCGAAGTTCGTACCAGCAACGACGCGGCACAAAAACTCTACTTCCATCTCGGCTACAAGATCGTCCGCCGCATGCCGCGCTACTACACGAGCGGCGACGACGGTTACCTCATGGTCAAAAGCCTCTCTTGATTTTGGATTTTAGATTTTAGATTTTGGATTGCTGAACCACATGGCATTCAATTCCGGCGCTGGCTGAAGCTTGTAGGATTGACGATTTCTTTTAGTTGCTTTCAATATAAAATCTGAAATCTAAAATCCAAAATCACCCTGGTTCGCGCCGGTTTTGCAGTTAAAAAATATCGACAATGAAGGGGTTTGCTGATAGGATACCGACGTTCGTCGTGACGGCGCGCGTGGCCGTCGCAAGGTATTAGATTTCAGGAGCGCGTCTTCTCTGTTCGGAACGGTCTGCTAGATTGACTCTGCTCAACTTCCGCCCGGATAGCCAGCGCGAGTTCCTTCCAACCAGTTTCTGAAGAAACTCAGGAGAGACAATGAGAATATTCGTAGGCAATCTGTCGTACAGCACGACAGAAGATCAACTGGCCGATCTGTTTTCAGAGGTTGGCCCAGTCGAGTCGGCTACCATAGTGACCGATAGGGAAACGGGCCGCTCGCGTGGTTTTGCTTTTGTCGAGATGGATCAGGACGCCGGCAACAAGGCAATCGAGCGCTTCAACGGCACGGAAGTCAATGGCCGGACAATCAACGTCAACGAAGCGCGGCCCCGGGCTGAACGCAGCTTCGGCGGCGGCGGCGGCGGTCGCGGTGGCTTCGGTGGCAATCGTGGTGGCGGCGGCGGTCGTGGCGGCGGCGGCAATCGTCGGGAACCGCGCTGGTAACAAATCATCAAAAGAAGAAGGCCGGAGCGATTCCGGCCTTCTTCTTTTGATGGCAAAAGGCAAAAGTGGCGGATGAATCATGGTGCTTCCCCTCCCGACGGCAATGCAGTACGGCGATGCGGCTCTGGCATTCATTTTTGCCTTTTGCCTTTTGCCTTCCCACCGCAGGTGGGCCTGCCTTTTGACTTTACTTCTTCAGCATGGCTTCGCGCTTCGCCTTAAACTCGGTGCCCGGTTTCCACTCCGGGTACTTGTCGGCGTTGGCAACGCGATAGCCGACAGCCATCAACAAGCGCACGTCCTCTACGGCACCCGATAAATTCCAGTCCGGTTTAATCTCATCCGACGGCTTGTGGTAATCGTTCTCTGTGTATTCGTCGCGTTTCTTCATGCCCCATTCAGCGGGCTTGCCAATGTATTCGATCCCACCTTCCGGGTCGAGCGCCGGCACGCCCTGCTTGGCAAAGTTGAAATGATCCGAGCGATAATAGAATCCCTTTTCAGGTTCCGCATCCGGCCTCAGGACACGGCCTTTTTCGTCCGCCACTTCTTTCAACACGTCATCGAGGGTCGAATTGCCCAGGCCGATCACCGTCACGTCATGCGTCGGCCCCCACTGATTCAAACCATCCATGTTGATTTCGGCAAGTGTCTTCGCCAGCGGATAGATGGGATTCTCGGCATAATACTTTGAGCCGATCAGCCCTTTCTCTTCTGCCGTCACCGCGAGGAAAAGAATCGAGCGGCGCGGCGGCGACGCGGCTTTAAGGGCACGAGCGATCTCGATCAAGGCGGCGATGCCCGAAGCATTATCAAGCGCGCCATTGTAAATCTTGTCGCCCTTCGCATCCGGCAGGCCGATGCCAAGATGATCCCAGTGTGCGGTGTAAATCACATATTCATCTTTGAGCTTCGCATCCGCACCCTCCAGTTTAGCGATGACGTTGTGCGAATCAATCGTGCGAATCTTGCTCTCGATGTTGAGTTGCGCATGGGCTTTCAAGGGCACCGGCTGGAAATCTTTGCGGACGGCTTGTTTCTTCAGTTCGTCGAAGTTCAAGCCGGCAGCCTGCATCAAGGCGCGCGTCTTCGGTTCGGTGATCCAGCCTTCTATGTTGACGCGCGACATATTCTTGTCCTTCGATACGAGATCGAAGTTCTCAATCGTGAAGCTGCCTTTGGGCACAGCCCAGGGATAACCTGCCGGCCCTGAGTTGGTCTTGTTATCCCACTCGTGGACGACCAGCACGCCCGCCGCGCCCTTCTCGGCGGCGATTTCATACTTATAAGTCCAGCGACCGTAGTAAGTCATCGCGCGGCCCTTGAACATTTTGTCGTCGAGCTTTTTCGGGTCTTTCGGATCAGCCACCTGCGGATCGTTGACCAGCATCACGAGAACCTTGCCGCGCACGTCCTGGCCTTTGTAATCGTCCCAGCCATATTCGGGCGCGACGACGCCGTAGCCGACAAAGACCATGTCGGCGTCAAAGCCGGTCTTATCCATCACGCGCACGGTGCGGGCCACAAAATCGTCGCCGAACTTTAAGGTCATGTCTTTGCCCGCTACGTTGACCTTCATCTGTGTGTCCTGATTTGTAGTGATTCCTACAAGCGGCACTTTCTGGAAGTATGTGCCATCGGTGTTGCCCGGCGCGAGGCCGATCTGTTGGAACTGATCGGCGATGTATTTGATTGACAGGTCTTCGCCGTGCGTGCCAGGGCCGCGCCCTTCGTATTCGTCGGAAGCAAGCGTCTTGATGTGACGCAGCAAGCCATCCGCAGTGATCATATTGAGCGCTTTCTGGTCAGGGCCTTTCGCCGTGCCCTTTGCATTGCCTTTGTTTATAGCAAAGGCAATGACCGAGATTAAGAGAACAAATCCTAGCAGCAGAGCTAATCGCTTCATCGGTTGATTCCCCTTTAGATGAGATGTATTTCGGGCAGCAGATAATTATAACGCAGGCACTCGCTCGAAATGAAACGCCGCACGGAGGAAATGATGAATGCGGAATGATGAATGATGAATCAGGGGGAAACGGACGCGGGATGGTCTATTGATAATCGCGCGCAACGCGCCGCCGCTGCCTTTTCCTCTTTAGCTCATCATCCATCATTTCCCCCTTGCGGTTTTCAGCCCGCGACCATGATTGCTACTTGGGCGGCGCGGGCGGCGGCAAGGAACATCATCCGACACCGGGTAAATAGGCCATGCCTGGTTTCTGTTCGTTCGATATATATTTCAGGCGTAGTTTTACCGCTCTTTGTACTATCCCCACCAATCCTTAACCGTCTGATAGTATACCGAGCAAATCGTGTCAACCTCTTCATCCGTGATTCGTTCTTTCAGCACGCATTTCAGTATGATACCAAGCAACTGCAACGGAGTTACCTCTATAGGTTTCTGCCCATTGCCCTCTTGAAGCTCGCCTTTCTTCATTTCTTCTTCCATAGCTTGCTTCCATCTAACGTAGCAAAGTATACACTGCACCGATTTTGGGTGCAATGCGATTTGGGATTTATATTGAGCGGGTGACAAAATCGGTCTTCACCAAACGATACAAGCTTTTTCTTTCTTTATTGGCTACCATCCGTCAAGACAAGGAGCTTTCGCAGCGGGCCTTGTCTAAGAAGTTGAAAAAAGCTCCGACATACGTTTCCAAGTATGAGCGTGGAGAGCGCAGATTGGACGTTTTAGAGTTTCTTGAAATAGTGAAAATCTTAGAGGCTGACCCGCACGAGATCATCAGGAGGATTGCAGACTGAGATGCGCTACTAAAACAGTCAAAGGTATCCCACACCAATCTTCGTGACTGGTTTCCATCCGTCAAGACAAGGGGCTTTCGCAACGGGCTTTGTCTCAGATTCAGCCCGATTCATCGGGCTTTCCCGAAGGGCAGATAGGCCAGCCGTTTGACGGCTGGTAGACGAGTTCGGTTGATTTCTCAGCAGGGCGTTTCAACGTCCTTCTGGCGCAGGGCTTTAGCCGCCATCATCCACATGGCTAAAGCCAGATGGAGGAAGCACGCTGAAGCGCGCTCAACGAATCGCTGGCGGATGGCCAACCAGCGCTAAAAGCGCTGGCCTAAGTGCCCTTCGGGAAAGCCCGATGAATCGGGCTGACTGAGCATCGCTTAACTTGCTGAAGCCGCATGATTGATCGTCGCTTAATTTGCTAAAGCAACCTGTCAGATACCTCTTTTAGAGCGGTGTGCAATTGCGTATACGGGAAAGGCCACAACGACACGAGGGCACCAAGCTACACCATGCCTTTGTGCTACTTTGTGTCTTTGTGCCTTGGTGGCTCATCGGCATGCCGATCTTTCCCCTACATTGATTCGCAAACGGATCTAAGCGCCTGAATTTCCCTCGATAATCCGGCGACGATCAATTATGCGCGGCGCTCATTTTGATAGCATTAAATAGAAATGGCAGCGTCGCGATGCTCTAACCGCAATACTGCGGGCGAAAGCCGAACATCACGATGCGCCCTTTGCTACATTTCACTCTTCACCAGCTTCGTGCAAAGCCGATGTGATGAGCCGGTCACTTAACCAGATGCCATAGGCTTGCATCGCATCGAAGCAGGGTTTTATTGCCTGAAGCATTCCTAAATTTTTGGCCCTGAGGAGAATGCCGACCGTTCCCGTCACCGCAAGCCCCATCGTTTGCGCGACCATGCGCCCGCGTCGTTCATCTATAATCACTCTTTCAACCCCAAGCTCAAGCGCCAGCGAAATCACTGTCGCTTCTCCTTCATCAAGATGAGCAAGCAATAACCGAGAGACCGAATCGCGAAGCGGCAAGACCTCTATCCAAGCAGGCAGATTCGCCGCGATTCTCCCTGGCGAGGCATCAGGGCGACCTTGCTCGAATTCTTCAAGAACGGCTTGCGGCACAATCACTCTGGCGTGCAGCGCCCGTAGCAAATCTATTTGGCTACATGCTGCAAGCGCAATCAGGGGGCTGGTATTGATAACTATCGGCTCACTTGCTTCTGGCATAACGCAGTTCGTCTTGCATCTCCTTATCGTCCAGATCAAGCGCCGGAACGCCAGCGCGATGCAGGGCCAGAAGGAACGCGACGCGATTCATGCTGGCGAGCCGCGCTGCTTTGCCTGATGACAAGCGGCCAAGCTCAAATAGTTTGGCGGCCAGCGCGAATTTCGCTTCCTGCTCAAACTGTTCGGCGGTCGAGCCGAGCGCCACGAGCAGATCGTCCGGGTATTCTATGGTCATTTGACTCATGCAAATCTCCTGAAGACATTTTCACATACCCGAACGCCCGCAACCAACAGCGAGAGTTGCGCAAGGGCTCATGTCACTGCCCGCCCATTGTTCAGTTATGCACGGCGCTGCTCTCAATCGCATTAAATAGAAATGGCAGCGTCGCGATGCTCTGGCCGCGATACTGCGGGCGAAAGCCGAACATCACGATGCGCCCTTTGCCGCGTTTCACTTCGACGATGGCTCCCTTCCCGGCAATCTTCTCCGCGCCCAGCAGCCAGCCCGACAACAGCAATTCTTTGGCATCGGCAAAGCGCGCAACGATCCGCGCCTCGCTGCTCGTCGTTTCAAAAGCCGGGCTGAACTCGAACCAGGCGATGCTTTCATCCGTGGTCGATTCGAGCGGCGGCGCGTTGCGCGTTAATGGATCATTCGCATCAAACTTGATCTTGAGAATCGAGCCGGGACAGTAGAAGTCTTTCGCCGCGACGCTTTCGAGGACGTTCTTGACTGGCGCTTTCAAGTATTCAATCGCAAATTGCGAGGCTTCGTTGAGCGTGATGAGCGTGCCGCCGTCATCGACGAATTTCTTCAACGCTTCGACGCCCGCCGTGGTGATGCCGCCGGCGACATCAGCCGGATAACGATCTCGCGGCAAGCCGTTGACGATTGAACTTGCGCCTTGTGCCGGCAGGATGATGCAATCGTACTTCGCCCGCAGATTGCCTGCACGAATCTCTCCATCAAGCAGGGAACGATATGCAAGCTTAAACGTCGGCAGTCTGTCTTTGAACTGATCGAAGATCCATCGCGTCCAGCCTTCATCCATTGAAGCAGCATAATTTTTGTACAAGCCTATGCGAGGCTCTGCCATCAGGCCACGCCCTTTCCCGTCGCCGGCAAAACTGTCCGGTAGTTTTGGCAGCTTGAAAGCGGCGTTCACCTGAACCACATTCACGCCCATCAGCAAAGGTAAGGTGTGCGCCGTCACGTCATAAGGACGGCGCGGCGGGCCGCCGGGATATTCGCGCAAATCAGGATACTTTTGCCGCTCAAGCAAGGTCTTGGCGAATGCCCCGTAAGGTTGCTGCATCAGAATGATCTTCGTAGCGGCTGGATAGGTTTTGCCATCCGCCTCAAACGCCTCACCTGCTTCGCGCATCTCCACGCCACCGCGATTCAGAATCGACAGAAGCCGGTTGAATCCTTCCTCTCTCCAAAATGTAAGTTGTGGCGGCGGTATGAGAAACGCAAACGGTTCGCCCGGCTGGCGCTGGCGCACTGCCTCTTTGCCAATGTAATAAAAATCGCGCAGCCAGCGTTCACGATAACGCGCCGCATTGCGCATCAAGGCGAAGGCTCCTGATTGCATGTAATCGACGATGTTCGCCAGCTTCCACTCGCCGCCCGGCCACACCAGTGGAAAGTTCCAGCTACGCACCTTCGGGTCGACGCCGATCTGCGGCGTCAACCGCTCAAAAGGAATCCTTGCCGGCGTCGCGATGCGGCACGATGCTGTCTCACTCAGTATGCGAATGCCGCCGTGATAATGTTGATAAGCGCGTGCCGGCGTCCACGCATCGTAGACGCCGTTGATGACGACACCGGCTTTGCCTTCTGCGGTCAGTTCCCAGGCCATGCTGCTTCCCATAAAATTGACGCCTGCCTGGATCAGCGGCGGCACGTTCGGCTCCCACGGCTCGGTATACGGCGGCAGGAAGAAGCGTGAACCGGCCTCGCCCTGTTGATGGATGTCGTGGACGATCTGCGGTCTCCAGACGTTTTGAATCTTGTCTACGGTGAGTTGCGTTTCGACCTGCGTGAAGGCATACCAGTCGCGGTTATTGTCGTGGCCGGCGTAATGATGATAAAGCTCCGGCGGGTTGCTGCCTTCGGCGGGCGTGCTCAGTGTTTTATCATACCAACTCTTGACGATGTCGACGCCGTCGGGATTGAGCGACGGCACCAGCAGCACGATGCACTTATCCAAAATCTCGCGCGTCTCTTGCGAGTCGTCCGCTGCAAGGCGATAGGCGATGTTCATCGCTGCGAGCGGGCCGCCGACTTCCGTCGAATGAATACCGCAGGTGATGAGCACAATCGTTCGGCCCTCGGCGATGAGCTTTTCCGCCTCGCTATCATTACCGTCAATCGTGCGCGGATCGGCGAGCCGCCGCTGAATCGATTTGAAGCGATCAAGCCTAGCCAGATTCGCCGGTGAAGAGATCACGGCAACGACGAACGGGCGACCGAGCGTTGTTTTACCGAGGTCTTCGAGCAGCAGGCGATTGCTTGCCCGGTCGAGCCGCTCGAAGTAGTCGACAATCTGGGCCCACGATGCCAGCTTGCGGTCGTCGCCGGGCGCAAACCCGATGATCTCGCGCGGTGCCGGCAGATTGGCCATCGCGCGCGCCGCTTTTTCCCGCCCGGCTTTGCCGGGTTGCCCCAGCGCGGCGTTCGCATAAAAAGTGAGAAACGCTACAAATAAGATCAGCGTTGCTAGAAGCGCTCGGTGTGAGGAAGGTCGCATGAGGATCTCCGGCAAAGAAGGGAATGGCCGATCCGCTTGCGCAGGTCGGCCTAAACTTGAGAGTTCCACTGATCGAATGGCTAATCGCTCTGGCGCACGAGAATCACGCCGCCGCCAACGGCCCAGACATGCTGAGCGTCCGCCGCGCCGAGCCGAGAAAGTGGCGGATCAAATTCCAGATCTTTCTTCTCGCTCAGCCACGTCCGGTTGCCGTCGACCGTGTGATAGATGTATGAGCCTTTGTCGGTCAATATCCAGCCTTCGTTAGTGTCGAGAAAGCAGATGTCGCGGGCACCGGAATCGGCAACGATGCGCTGTTTGGCCCACACCTCGCCGCCGTTCGACGTGCCCAGCACGCGGCCCGTATCTTCTTCTTCGCGCGAGCGAGCGACGGCATAACCATGGTCGGCGTCAATGAAACTGATGCCGTTCATATCGAATTTTTTCGCGCCCTCTGAGCCCGGAATCGTGAAGGCTTCGCCCGGCTCAAGCTCCGTCCGCTGTTTGTCCCAACTCAGCCCGCCATTCGTCGTATGATAGATCGCGCCGTTCGACCCGGAGGCCCAGCCCATCAGCTTGTCGAGAAATTGTAGATCGTAGATCGTCACCGGCAGCCGCACCTGCGATTGCCAGGTCTTGCCGCCGTCGGTCGTCGCCATCAAGTCGCTTGGCCCGCCCGGTTCGCTTTCATCTTCATCGTCTCCCGGATCAACCGAAGTTGAGCCGCCCATCCAGCCGGTTTCAGCATCGGCCATGAAAATACAAGTTGGCGTTTGCTTCAGGCCCGCAATCCTTGAAAACGACCATGTCCTGCCGCCATCGGTTGTCTTGAACATAATGGCATCATTGCTCTGACCTCTGCCCACGGCATAGCCGGTTTCGGAATCAACGAAGGCCAGGCCGTTAATGCGAATCAAGGCGACTCCCGGCTGCTCAAGAATTGTCTCGTTCCACGTCTGCCCGCCGTCTGTGGTTTTAACCACGACGCCGACCCGATCATCTCTGTTCTTCGGGTTGCGCATGTCTCCGCCGACGTAGACGAGGCTCGAAGAGAGCACTGAGATTGAACTGTAGTAAAAGCTCTCCGCCAGGTCGTTGCCCGTCAGCCCTTGCGCCAGCGGTGAGCGATACTGCGCCACCCAGCGCGCCAGCTTCGGTGAGTTGCTGTTGGTATTCTTGTTGCTGTTTCCCTTAAACCACTTGCAACTGCCGGTGATAAGTGCGAGGCATAAGATGATGGTCAGCAGACCAAGCTGCTTGTTTCTGTGCATCTATAATCCCTCAATGCGCCTGCTGGAGTAATGCGAGAGTTTAGCAGAGCAAGCGGCCATTGGGAAATGACGAATGATGAATGGTGAATGATGAATATGGAGGCAAAAACCATGCTGATGCGTGATGAATGAGGCTGCGCAATGAACGTTGAAAGCAATCGCCTCTCTTTTCATTCATCATTCATCATTCATCATTTCGGGTTACGACGATGGGCAATTCGGTGGCTTTGCCTGATGCGCGGTTGCCGGCATAGTCTTCAGCGAAGACGCGGAGCAGGTAATTGCCCGGCGCAAGCTGCGAGGTGCGCAGCAAGCCCTGGCGCGCTTCGCCGTCGCGAAGGCGATTGGTGACGATATATTTAAAGCGCGTCGGCGTGCCATAGGCGCTGATGCCGCTGCCGGGCGCATAGGCAATCGCGACGCCTGCGTCATCGGGCGGCAAGCGGTTGAATTCGATGTTGATGAGCGGCTGTTCGTACCCCGCGACCGGCGAGCCGTCGTCTTTAAGAAGTTGATAACCGGCGCGATAGAGGCCCAGCTTGCGGCTGGCGATATTGCCGTCAACACGATCATAAGCGGTCAATAGAATCTTCACATCGCCGTAAACCAGCAGCCGGCCATTGCGCTTTTCGGTGAACGCTTCATCCGGTTGGTTGGCTAACGCTCCGGCTTTGACAACCTTGATGCCGTCTGGCTCGATCAGGGGAGCGACGGTGTCTTTGAATTCGATAAACGGCAACTGCATCGGGTTGGCAATGGCGTTCCATGGGCCGAGGTTGAGATGCACATGGTATAGCCTGTTGAGTGTGCCCAGGAAATCGCCGACGCGGAAACGCGCGCCACGCCGCACGCGGACGCCCGCGAGTTGGCCCGCTGCATCGAACCGCGCTTTGAACTTTTCGGGGGCTTGCAATTGCCCTCTGGCGTCGCGGCCTACGCGAATGTGTATGTAGGAGAAGACGCCGACATGCAGACCTTCGCCGGTCTGCTCGAATCCCCAGTTCGGCAGCGGGTCAGTGACTTTTTCATCATAGACCGACAGGCATGGCTCGCCCATCACGCCGCGCACATCAAGCCCTGCATGCAGATGATCGAGCGCCGTGCCGTTGAAGTTGCCGCGCGCCTCGCCGACGACGCCGGCGACTTCGTGCCATTGATTCTGCGGCTGCACCGGCCACGGAAACGGCTGTGTGATGTTCAATACAGAAGCGTTGAGCTTCGGGATGATCTCGTCAGGATTTCGATTGCTCTCTTCGCTCGGCGGTTGAATGAAGGGCTCAGGGCTGAGCTTATCGTGGCTACCTTCCAGGCTATGGACGGGAGTGATTTTCCTGATGAGATAATTCTGCGAATCTGCGACGTAAAGATTGCCATCGCGGTCAAGCGCCACGCCGGTTGGATGATTGAAGAGCGCAGCCAGATCGTTGCCATCTGCGTATCCGGGATGGCTCCCGGCGATCTGTGTGAACGAGTCGTCCGGGTTGATCCGATAAACACTGCTGCTGCCCGCCGCGACGACGTAAACGAAGTTATCGCCAGTCGCAATCAATCCCACCGGGCGGCTCAGGTTCGAGAAATTCACATTCGTGCTCTGCGCCTTATTCGTCAGGTAGGTGACATCACCGCTCGGCGCGATTTTCTCAATCTCATGGTTGCCGGTATCGGCGACGAAGAGATTGCCTAGCGCGTCAACGGCAACGCCACACGGCGTATCGAGCTTTATCGCCAGCGCAGAGGCGCTCTCCGTGACAGAGGTGCCGGCAAATGTTGACACCTTACCATCCGAGGTTATCTTGCGTATGCGGTCATTGTAGGCATCGGCAACATAGATGCTCCCCTGATGATCAACCGCAACCGCCATAGGCCCATCAAACTGCGCTTCGTCTGCCGCGCCGTCCTTGAAGCCCGCAATGCCGCTGCCGGCTATCGTGCTGACCATCGCATAATCTTTCGACAGCTTCCTGATGCGATTGTTCGCGGTGTCGGCGATGATTAGATTGCCTTCGCGGTCAAATGCAATGCCCGATGGCGTGTTGAACTGCGCCTCCATCGCCGCCCCGTCGCTGTAACCTTCACCGGAGCCGGCAATCGTTTTCACTTCGCCTTGCGGCGTGATTAAACGAATGCAATTGATCGCGCCATCGGAAACCAGCACATTGCCGCGCCGGTCAACCGCAACGCCGAAGGGGTCTGTGAAGCTCGCCACATCATGCGCGCCATCAACGCTGCCCGGTGCGCCGACGCCTGCAAGCGTCGTCACTTTGCCGACGGCAGCGCGATCTGTCGCCTTTGGCTTTGTGGCATAGCGATAAACGAGGAACGCAACGGCACCCAATAGGGCAAGGATAAATATGGCGATGATGATCTTTCGCATCAAGGATGGCAAATCAATCAGCCTATGCTAAATCGAAGCGCACAACATGAGGACAGGAGATTGGCCACAGAGACACAGAGACACAGAGAGGAAACCAAAAATACTGAGGAAATTGAAGATTTTTATCCTCTTCTCTGTGCTTCTGTGACTCTGTGGCAATCTCTTTTTGTGCCATTCTGGTGTGGTCTGATTTAGTCAGTTTAGCCACCGCAGGCACAGACCAAATGCCTCTCTATGTCTGCGGTGACTCTATGTCAATTCCAGTTGATTTTATATGCGGCTGATCGCGTCGAAGTAACGCGCAAACATCTTCATGCCGCCTGAAGCCATGCCCCAGTCGAAATTCTCGTTCTTGGCATGATAACCATGCTCAGGCAACGACAGGCCCAGGAAAACAATCGGCACTTTCAGATAATCCTTCATCGTCAAGACTGCGCCGATGGAGCCGCCCTCGCGCGTGAACGCCGGTTTCTGGCCGAAGGCATACTGCATGGCTTCGCTCGCCGCATCGGCATATTTGCCTTCAAACTCGCCGATGTATGCCCCCAGCGCGCCGTGCGCTTCGAGCTTCACATCGGGATTCTTCTCGCGCACAAAATCGCGCAGCAGTTTGAAGATCTTCTTCGGCTGCTGGTCGGGCACCAGGCGTGTGCTGATCTTGGCCTCGGCGCGATAAGGCACGATGGTCTTGACGCCAGGCCCTTGATAACCGCCGGCGATGCCGTGAACCTCAAATGTCGGCTCGGCCATAATGGCCTTCAGCACGCGCGTCGGATCATCGAAGCGCAGGTCTTTTAATTCATGCGCCGCTTTGAATTTTTTCGTCGTGAAGCCGGAATCTAAAAAGCTCTGCACTTCTTTCTTCGTCGCCTGGCGCACATCATCGTAAAAGCCCTTGATCTTCACGCGCCCGGTGGCGGCGTCGTAACATTCGGCGACCAGCTTGCACAACTCGCCGATGGGATTGCGCGCCGGGCCGCCGGTCAACCCTGAATGCACATCTTTCGCGCCGGTCTGCAAGGTCATCGTCATCGCCATCATGCCGCGCAGACCATAGGGGATCGCCGGTCGTTTGCGCGAAATCCAGATGGTATCGCTGATCAGTATGGAATCGGTCTTCAAGCGCGCTACGTTGTTTTTGATGAAGTGCTCGAAGCTCGGCGAACCGATCTCCTCTTCAAGTTCCCAGATAAAGTTGATGTTGAGCGGCACGTTGTTTTCGACTGTATAACGCGCGCTGGTCATTGCCGCCAGCGCCGGCCCTTTGTCGTCAGTCGTGCCGCGCCCTTCGTAACGATCACCTTCCTTGAAGAAGGTGAACGGCGCTTTATGCCACTCTTCGGGGTCGGCAGGCTGCACGTCTATGTGGTTGTAGATGGTCACCGTCGGGTTATTCGCGCCGGTTTGGATGCGCCCGAAAATCACGGGGTAGCCGGGCGTCTCGACGATTTCGGCCTTTGCGCCGATGCTTTCAAGGTACTGGCGGGCGAGTTCCGCGCCGCGCCTGATGTCGGGCTGGCGCTCGGGCTCCATGCTGATGGTGGGAATCTCGACGAGAGCGCCGAGTTGGTTTTCAAAATCATTGCGGTTGTCTTTGATGAATTTATCGAGGCGGGCATCTGTCGTTGCTTTAGCCGTCATTGGTCTGTTGGTCTCCCTTATTACAGAGATGAACTGCGGGGTCATTATGAGGAGCGCGTTCGAGCAGTGTCAAGGAAGGCCAGCCAATCAAATGATGAATGTTGCATGATGAATAAGCAGCGAAACCAAATTGTCGGGCTTAGAGCGGTGATCAATTGAGTGTAGCCTATGCCACCAAGACATGAAGGCACCAAGGGACACAATAAATGGCGATTCTTGGTGCCTTCGTGGCTTCGTGGCTGATTCTCTGGCTAAGCTGTTCTGAAAATCGCTCTACGGATTCGGCTTCGCGCCTTTCTTCAACTCATCGAGTTCTTTCTGCGCCGCGTCGAGCGCGCCTTTCAAGGCGTCCTTGCGCTCAGGGTTGGTTTCTTTAGCGGTGATCTGATTGAGGGCGGCGACGTGGGCGACTTTCAACGCCTGTTCGGCGGGGACTTTCACGTCGGGCTCGACGCCCGTGCCTTCCCAGTTGGTTTTGCTGATGGGATTGATCGCCCGTCCGCTCGGTACAAACATTTGAAAGTGCGCGCTCAAGCGCCGACCGCCGCCAGGATGCGCGCCGCCGCCGGTGGTTTCGCCGATGATCGTCGCGCGCTTCAGGTTCTTCAAATTGTAAGTGAACTCCTCGGCTGCCGAGAACGTCCGCTTGCTCGTCAACACGTAGACTTCTTTCTTGTCGCCGAAGCGTTTGCCGGGGACGTGCGGCAATGTCCACCATTGATGTGTCGAATCTTCAGGGCGAAAGTAGAGATCATTTAGATGCACCGGCTCAGCGCCGAAAATGTAGCTTGTAAGAAAGGCTACCATTGCCGGATCGCCGCCGCCGTTGCGCCGCAGATCGATGATGAGCGCATCGGTGTTCGCTAGAAAGTTCATCGCCGCCGCGCCGGTGTCTGCCGCAAATTCCGCCGGATTGAACCCGCGCAGGTCTAGATAGCCGACATTGCCGGGCAGGCGCTCGACTTTTTCAAAGCCGTAATTCGTTTGCTTCAGGAAGGTCTTGAATTGCTCGATCTCTTCAGCCGTCGGCTCTTCGGCATTTTGCCGCTCAGCGATGGCTTCGTGGCTGTACCTGACACGAAGGTGTTTATCGTGGCTGACGGCTTGCAGATCGGCGGTCAGCTTTTCGGCCATGCGGCGGGCGCTGGTCACGCTGTCGTATTCTTTATTGGCGATGCGCTCGCGCAATGCCTGTTCCATCTTCTTCGCGACTTCGGGAAAGACATAGGCTTCATTGAGATTCTTGATAGCGCTATCGATAACCGCCGCGCGCGTGGCGGCGTCGATGGTCATATCGGGCTGCGGCTCCTGCGGTGCCTGCGCTAGTCCGGCGCTCGGCGTCAGGCAGATCGCGGCAATCATCAGAATAAAGCTCGCCGCCCATATGCGTCTTATTGTCATGGTCGTGGTCTCCTTTGGAAGCACTTGATTGGTGACAGGAAGTTCCGCCATTCAATCATTCGCAAAATGACGGCGCAGAGTTCCACCTTTTTCATGCGGCGAGGGCTCCAGCCGCGCTTTATTGGCTTCTGTTTTGTTTCGAGTTGGCCGCCGTTTGTGGTAGTATCAGCGAACCAAATGAGTGAATCAATTTTTCGTTGAGGTGATATATGGCTCGCACGTTCCATCGCTCGACTTCAAGAATGACTTTCACCATTGTGCTACTGGCGTGGTTGTTCGCTTTGACAACGCAACGCGCCGCAGCCTTTGACGGCGTCGATGACAAGAGTAAAGAAGTCGCTGAGGCAAACCAGTCTGCCGCAAGTGCGGGGACTTCAACCTCAGCCGCGCCTAACAGTGCGCCGAGCATCGCTTACGTCGCCTTCACCGGCGCGCTGATTACCCAACCCGAAACCAGGCCCGTCGGCACGCTGGCGCAGGCGGCGTTACCCCAGATCGTCGCGACCAGGACGCTGGCTAATATGCCTTTGCCGCCGCGCATGCCACAGGCGAGCACCGCCCCGATGACCGTCGGTGAAAAATTCCATTACTGGATCAAGTCTTCCTTCCTGTCTGTGGGAGCCTACGCGCAGTCCGCCTTTACGGGCTTGTATAACGAGGCGCTGGACAATGATGAAGGCAAGAAAGACACGGTAAAAAATTACTTCGGTGACGCAGCGACACGCGCGGTGCGCTCGTTTACGTTTCGCGCGACCTCAGGGTTTTTCGAGAAATTTGCCTACGCTTCCCTGCTCCGGCAAGACCCGCGCTATCACCGTTCCGGCAAACGCAACCTTGGCGGCAAGATCGGCTACGCGATCAGCCGCGTCTTCATCACACAGGGCGACCGCTGCGGCTGCAACCAGTTCAATGCTTCATTCCTGGCTGGCGGGGTGACGGCTTCCTTCATCGCCAACCAGTGGGAACGCGACGAGCGCTCGACAACGGGCAAAGCCCTCAACCGCTGGGCGACTCACATCGGTCTGACCATGCTCAGCAATATCCTCAAAGAGTTTATCGGCGGACAATAATCAAAGAGAGAAAAAGGCGAAAGGGAATGGCTAACCTGCACTTGCGTGGTCGCCATTCTCGTTCGCCTTTTCCCTTTTCTCCTTATTAACCTTTCGCCTTTTGGTTAAAGCAGGCTGTGCGAGCGCAGGTCGCGTTCGAGCGCATGGCGGATGATCTGGTAATTGATGACGCCGATGCGCGCCACGTCCTCCGGGTGAAAAGGCCGCCGGGCGAATACCGCCGGGTGGCTGCGAAACATCTCGCCGATGATGGCGCGCTGTTCAGCCTCGACCGCCGCGCCTCTGCCGCCGCTACAAATCGCGCAGCGCGGCGCGCCTTCAAAAGTCAAAAAGATCGATTCGCCTGCGGCGATCACTTCGCCGCACATAGCGCATTGTGCGGTATCAGGAAAATATCCCGACAGCCGCAATAACCAGGTCTCGAAATATCGCAGCACGCGGCCCAGATCGCTGTCCTGCTCTATGGCTTCCAGCGCAGCCGTCACCAGACGATAAAGCCGCTCGTTCGGCTCGTTATCAGGAAGAAACTCGTTCAGCAGTTCAGCCAGATATGAAAACGCGCTGGCGGTCTCGACGCTGCGCGCCGCGATGTGAAACTGCGAGCGGACGATTTCGCAACCTGAGACGCTCATCAGCTCACGCCCTTCCTTTTGAAAGAAGGTCAGCGACACCTGTGTAAAGGGTTCGAGCGCCGACCCGAAGCGGCTTTTCATCTTGCGCGCACCGTGAGCGACGCCGCGCAGCTTGCCCATGTCGCGCGTCAAGAAGACGCAAATCTTGTCCGCCTCCGCCAGCGCGTAGGTGCGCAGCACATAAGCATCGGTCGTATGTAAGGGCATCGGTTTTAATTATAGCAAATCAGCGCCACACGCCACGGCTGCGGTCGCGCCTTTTCGTCCGGTTGCTCACAGCAGTTTGAGCGGGGTAACATAAATGCGTGACCACGAATCAAGCAAAGTTGAGCGGGCCTGCGACCTTATCAATCGACGAGAAAGAGCAACGCTTGCGCGCCCTGTTGCGCAATTACGGCACGGTGATTGTTGCCTTTTCAGGCGGCGTCGATAGCGCCTATCTCGCCTATCTCGCACACGATGAATTGCGCGAGCGCGCGCTTGCCGTCACCGGCGACAGCGCCTCTTATCCGACATTTCAGCGCGAGCTTGCCGATGAACTGACCGGGCGCTTCGGCATACGCCATGAGATTATCTTTACAGAAGAGTTCGATGATCCGAATTACGTCAACAATCCGCCGAACCGCTGCTATTACTGCAAGGCGGAACTCTATACAAAGCTCAACGAGTATGCCGCAGCGCGCGGTTTTGCGGTGATCTGCGATGGCACGAATGCCGACGATGTTGGCGATTATCGTCCCGGCAGGCAAGCCGCAAGCGAACGCGGCGTGCGCTCGCCGCTGCTCGAATGTAATCTGACAAAGTCGGACATCCGCGAGCTATCGCGCCGCGCCGGGTTGCCGACCTGGAACGAACCGGCGTCGGCATGTTTGTCGTCGCGCGTCCCCTACGGCCAGATCGTCACGCTGGAAAAATTGTCTATGGTCGACCGCGCTGAAATCGCCCTCAAGCAGATGGGCTTCCGCCAGGTGCGCGTCCGGCATCACGGCGACATCGGGCGCATCGAAGTCGCAGACGAAGAGATGCCGCGCGCCCTCGACTTGGCAATGGCGCAACGAATGTCAGCGACCCTCAAAACGATTGGGTTTAAGTACGTCGCTCTCGATCTCCAAGGCTACCGCACAGGCTCGCTCAACGAAGCGCTCAAGCAAAAGTAATCTTGCCTTATGGATCAGTCAAAAGATAAGTGGAATCCTGAACAATACGAGCGGTTTCGCAACGAACGCAGTCAGCCGTTCTTTGATTTGATGGCGCTGGTCGAAGCGCGCCCGGCGATGCGCCTGGTTGATCTCGGTTGCGGCACAGGCGAGTTGACGCGCTTGCTGCACGAGACGCTGAAGGCCAGTGAAACGCTTGGCCTTGATTCGTCCGCCGCCATGCTGACAAAGAGCCAGGGCTTCGCCGGCCATGGCTTGCGTTTCGAGCAGCGCGACATCGGTGAGTTCACCGCTGAAGGCGAATTCGATCTGATCTTTTCAAATGCCGCGCTGCACTGGTTGCCATCTCATGAAACCTTGCTGGCGCGATTAACCGCAGCCTTGAAACCCGGCGGCCAGCTTGCCGTGCAGGTGCCGGCTAACGATGATCACCCGACGCACACGGTCGCCGCAGAGCTTGCGCGCAGGTCGCCGTTTCGTGAAGCCATGCAGGGTTATGAACGCGAATGGCCGGTGTTGAAACCGGAAGCCTACGCCGCGCTGCTCTACCGGCTAGGCTTCGCCAGACAGAGCGTTCGCTTGCAGGTCTACGGCCATCTGCTTGATGCGCGCGATGGCGTGATCGAGTGGGTGAAAGGAACTTTGCTTACAGATTACGAAAAGCGCATGCCTGCCGAGTTGTTCGCCGAATTCATGAAGCAATATCGCGAGCGCTTGTTCGAGAAGCTGGAAGATTCGCGCCCATATTTTTATCCATTCAAGCGCCTTCTCTTCTGGGCGCAGTTATGACGATCAGTCGGTTTCATCGGCAAATGCACCGTGCCGGCCCGCGCCGCCTGCGAAGCGCGCCGCGCCCGCTGCGGTCTCTTCGCTGAGTGCTGATCGCCCGTGATTGAATTCGTTGGCAAGCGCATCAATCAAGCTCAAATCGTATTGCTCGTAAGCCGAGAGCCGGTCGCCGCGCAGACAGGTTTGAGGAAAGGCAGCGATCTCCTGCGCCAGGGATTCGGCGGCCTGGCGCGCTGTCCCTCTCGGCACAACCCGATTGACGAGCCCCATTCGCAAGGCTTCGTCAGCCTGAACGGGCCGTCCGGTTAGAATTAAATCAAGCGCGCGGCTGAGGCCGATCAAGCGCGGCAGGCGTACAGTGCCGCCGTCGATCAAGGGAATGCCCCAGCGACGACAAAACACTCCGAGCACTGCCGATTCTTCCATCACCCGCAGATCGCACCACAATGCCAGTTCAAGCCCGCCTGCTACCGCATAACCGGCGATGGCGGCGATGACCGGCTTGGCAAGCAGCATCCTTGACGGCCCCATCGGCCCATCGCCGGTGGCTTCGGTGCGATTGCCGCGACCTGCCGCAATAGCCTTCAAATCGGCTCCGGCGCAGAACGTGCCGCCATCGCCGTAGAGCACCGCAACTCTTGATTCATCGTCTGCAACAAACCTGTCAAAAGCAGCAACCAGCGCCTCGGCAGTATCTCGATCAACCGCGTTGCGTACTTCGGGGCGATTGAGAATAACCGTCGTCACCGGGCCGTTTTTTTCAACTGTGACCGACATTACTCACCTCCCGATGCGCAAGCGGATCGCCTTGCGCCACATCGTAAATGAAAACGGCGACCGCAATGGCCGCCGTTGATTTCGCAATTGATTGCCGGTTATTTCTCGAATGCCTTATTGACATCAGGAACTTGCGTGGCACCTTCTGCGGCCTGGAACGGCTCTGCTCGTTGAAAGCCGAACACATTGGCAATCAATACGGTCGGGATGCGTTGACGTTTTTTGTTGTAATCCACGACGACCTTGTTGTAATCCTGCCGCGCAATGCTGATGCGATTCTCTGTGCCTTCAAGTTGATTTTGCAGTGACAGGTAATTCTGATTGGATTTGCGATCAGGATAATTCTCCTGAATCACTAGCAGTCGGTTGATGGCATTCGACATCTGGTCGCTGGCGGCGGCCTTCTGCTCGTTGGTTTGCGCGCCTGCCAGACGTGCGCGGGCTTCGGTGATTTCGCCAATCAAGTCTTTCTCCTGCTTCGAGTCGGCTTTCACCGTAGCGACCAGATTGGGTATCAGGTCATTGCGCCGCTGTAAAAGCGTGTCGATGTTCGAGCGCTTGCCGCTCACATCTTCGCGCATATTTGAAAGCGAGTTGTAAGATACGAACAGGGCAATCACCAGAATCGCCACCACCGCAACAACCCCTATCAACCAGACGCGCTTCTTGGTCTTTTGCTGCGCCAGTTGATTTTGCTGGGTCGCGTAATCCTGCTGAAACTGGTCACGCAAATCCGGCCCTCGTTGATCGGAATAATTGCTCATTCAGTCCTCCTTATGCTCTTCAATGAATCGATGCGGTTTCAATCTGTGCGGCCATGTTCTGGCTGTCGCGTTTCGTCAAGGCTTCGATCAGCGCTTCGCCGATGCGCTCAATCATCGGCAACAGCGATTCGCGTTTCAAGGCCGACACGGCAATCGCATTGTAAGCGCGCTGTATATTTTCAAGCTCATCGACATTCAACAAATCGGACTTGTTGAGGACGCGCAGTCGCGGAATTTCTGACAGGTGCAACTCTTCGAGTATCTTCTCGACCGAGGCGATGTGATTCTCGACCTGTTGGCTGCTTGCATCGACGAGATGAATCAACAAATCCGAATTCTCCATCTCCTCAAGCGTCGCGCGAAATGCCGTGATCAAATCTTGCGGCAAGTCACGAATGAAGCCGACGGTGTCGTTGATGATCACTTCCTGCTCGTGCGGCAAACGCAGCCGACGGCTCGTCGGGTCGAGCGTTGCAAACATCATATCCTCCGCCGTCACGTTTGATTGCGTCAGTTGATTGAGCAACGTCGACTTGCCGGCGTTGGTGTAACCGACAATCGAAATGATCGGCAAGTCGCGGCGCGCGCGGCGGGTTCGCTGGACGCGGCGGCTGGTGCGAATCTGTTCGATCTGTTTTTCCAGGTGATGGATGCGGTCGCGCACGCGGCGGCGATCAACTTCGAGTTTGGTTTCGCCGGGGCCGCGCCCGCCGATGCCGCCCATCAAACGCGACATCTCTGTGCCCGAACCGCTCAATCTCGGCAACATGTATTTCAATTGCGCCAGCTCGACTTGAATTTTACCTTCGCGGCTTTGCGCGCGCTGCGCAAAGATATCAAGGATCAATTGCGTGCGGTCGATGATTTTCAAGTCGGTCGCTTCGTTGATGGTACGCACCTGCGCCGGCGACAAATTCTGATCGAAGATGATTACGTCAGCGCCGAGTTGCAGGCTGCGGATGATCAACTCGTCAAGCTTGCCGCGTCCGACCAGCGAGCGCGGGTCGAGCTTTTGTCGGCGCTGCACGATGGCGTCGAGAACGACGATGTCTGCCGAGCGCGCCAGTTCGCGCAGTTCTTCGAGCGATTCCTGCGCGCTGCTGATGCTGCCGGTCGTGACGCTGACGAGAATCGCGCGGTCGCGCTGATCGCGCGGGCTGCGCACGTGCCGCACGCGCGCCATCTCTTCTTCGAGCGACTCGATGAGATCCGCAAAATCGATATCAAGCTGGCTCGGAACGCGCGGCTCAAGAAATCCCCACAAGGCGGGAGGCTCCGTATCAGCGAGCACTTCATTTAGCTCATCTGTTGCATAGGTGGCTTGCGCTTTGCGCGCCGCTTCGACATCGGCAGGCAACAAATGCGCCGCGCGCACGACCCCCGGCAAGCCGTCGCTGCGCACATCTATGGCGGCCATCAGGTCGAGCCTGAGCAGCGCCAGGTCTGTGAGATCGTCATGGGTCAAGCCTTCGCCAGCCAGGTGCGTATGCAGACAGCGCAGGCCACGAAAGCGCGTTTCGCCGACACGTACACGTTTCAAATCCGGCAGCACGATGCTGCGCGCGTTGCCGACGACGACCGATTCGACGTAGCCGTTGCGATTGACGAGTACACCGATCTGGCGATTGAGTTCGTGCGAAAGTTCTGTGAGTTGGCGCGCGAATTCCTGGGTGACGATTTCGCGCGGCGGGATGCGCCGGTTATACAGCTTTTCGAGCCGTTGCACCTGATTATGTTTAAGTCCTTGAACGTTGCCTTCGATGTTACGAATAATGCTTTCCTCCAGTGATGCTGAGGCATCTTTCTCATTCTACATCAATCGCGACTTTTGGTCATTTGATCTACGGTTATTTGTCATCAGGCAGCGGTCACCGATGACCGGACAGGTTTTCTTGAGTTATCCCTTAACGGCAATTGCCGCCAGCTTGCCAGCCAAAGGCAACTGATCATTGACAAAAGATCGGGGATTGATTTGTCCCCTTGCCAAACCTATATCTATGAGCTACTATCAACCCATTCTAAACGGTGGACAAGTAACCCGCTTCAAATTTAGCTGGCAAATTAACCGGTTGATGAGCGCAAAGCGGCGTTTGTCGTAGCGTTTGCGGCCCTGCTGATTGAATCCGAACAAACCAGCCCGGAGCCTGGCGGCGCGTTGCCGTTTGGAAGTAATAACTTTGACTCTATCTGGAGGATGTGTGGTGAACAGAAAATTGATCAGACCAACGCTGGCTGAAGTGCGCGAACGAGCCGAACGTGACGCACAACAACGCCGCAATCCGCAGCCTGACCAGAATCGCAAGCGCGTGCCCCCTGAGCAAACTCATGCCGAGAGCTTCTACTACAAGAAGCAGATGGACAATCGCACCCCGATGGTCATTGTCTTGCAAGACGGCGAAGAGTTGCGCGGCAGCATCGAATGGTACGACAAAGCCTGCATCAAGCTGCATCGCACCGAAGGGCCAAACCTTCTGGTGCTCAAACACAACATCAAATATATGTACAAGGCAGACGAAAGCGACGATGACGGCAGCGAGGCATTGATCGACGAATAAACCTTGCAAACGGAGGCATGTCCCACACAGTCCTCCCTCGATAACCGAACATTGACGCGAGTATCAGAAAGCCCCGACAAGCCGCGTGTTGGCATACCCATCGGAGACCCGGCGGGCATCGGCCCGGAGATTGCCTTGAAAGCCGTCGCCGATGCGCGTGTGCGCGCCGTCTGCCGCCCCGTACTGATCGGCAGCGCCCGCGAGCTTCGTCGGCAGGCGCGGCATTTCGGGTTGCCTTGTGGTTATCCTGCGTTCGCCGAGCCCATGGCGGCTCAAGACGACTTCGAGACCGCCCAGGATGAGCCGCTGATTTGCGACACGGGCGACATCGCCACGGCGGTGGCCTGGGGAACGCTCAGCGCCGCCTCAGGTCGCGCCGCCATTGCGGCAATCGAAACCGGCGCACGGCTGGCGCTTGCCGGACACCTTGCGGCCATTGCCACGGCACCGATTAACAAAGAAGCCTTGCGGCTTGCCGGCTCGCCCTTTCCCGGTCACACAGAGATGCTCGCGGCGCTCACCGGCGCGGACGATGTCTTGATGTGTTTTTTCGCGGGCAATCTTCGTGTCTTCCTGCTCACCATACACCTCAGCCTCGCCGATGCGATTCGTCGCATCACCAGCGCCCGCGTTATCGAGGCTGTGCGGCTCGCCGACCGCGAGCTTCGACGCTTCGGCCTGGCGCGTCCGCGCATCGCCGTCGCCGGACTGAACCCGCATGCCGGCGAGCACGGCCTATTCGGGTCCGAAGAAGCGCGCGAGATCGCTCCCGCCATCGAAGCGTGCCGTAATCTTTACCACATTGAAGCCAGCGGCCCCTTCCCTGCCGATACGCTTTTTGTGCGCGCCGCGCGCGGCGAGTTTGACGCGGTCGCCGCCTGTTATCACGACCAGGGCTTGATCGCCGTCAAGTGCATCGCCTTTGGCGAAGCGGTCAACGTGACGCTCGGGCTGCCAATCATTCGCACGTCCGTAGACCACGGCACGGCTTTCGACATCGCCGGGCGCGGCATCGCCGATCATCAAAGCCTTGTCGAAGCCATCACGCTTGCCGCACGCCTGGTCAAAGATGAAATCAAAGCGCGCGAGCCGTGACCGAGTGCCGGGCATTTATCGCTGCCATGTTGCGCCCGCGTTGGGCGAGCAATAAACTACTGAATCGCTACTTCAATCACTCGGAGAGATAAGATGAAACTTGTTCTTAGCATACTGTTGGCTGGCTTTGCTTGTTTACTATCCTTCGGCGGGCCGGTCACGGGCCAGGAGTCTGCGCCGCAGACCAGCAAAGATGACCCGCTCAGGTTTCCCGAAGAAAAACATCTGCGCAACATTCGCCAGTTGAGCTTTGGCGGCGAGAATGCCGAAGCCTATTTTTCAAAGGACGGCAAGAAACTGATTTTTCAATCGACGCGCGATGGCTATCCGTGCGATCAGATTTACGAGATCAACATCGACGGCACGGGCCTGCGCAAACTCTCGACCGGCAAGGGCCGCACGACCTGCTCGTACTTCTTCCCTGACGGCAAGCGCTACATTTATTCATCAACCCACCAGGCGGATGCCGATTGCCCGCCGAAGCCCGATTACTCGCGCGGCTACGTCTGGGCCATCTATCCGTCTTACGACATCTTCAGCGCCAAAGCCGACGGCTCGGATTTGAAGAACATCACGAACTCGCCGGGATATGATGCCGAAGCGACCATCGCCCCGAACGGCAAACGCATCGTCTTTACCTCAATGCGCGACGGCGATCTCGACATCTACACGATGGATCTGGATGGCAAAAATGTGAAGCGGCTGACAAACGAAACCGGCTACGACGGCGGGCCGTTCTGGTCTTATGACAGCAAGTGGATCGTCTTTCGCGCGTATCATCCGACAAGCGACAAAGACATTGCCGATTACAAGGCGCTCTTGAAAGAGAACCTGATTCGCCCGACGACCCTGGAGATCTGGGTGATGAAAGCCGACGGCACCGGTAAACGACAGGTCACGCATAACGGCAAAGCGAACTTTGCACCGTTCTTCTTCCCCGATGGCAAGCGCATCATTTTCGCCTCGAACATGGATGACCCGAAGGGTCGCAACTTCGATCTCTATGTGATCAACGTCGACGGTACGGGAACCGAGCGCATCACCAATTATGGCGAGTTCGATGGCTTCCCGATGTTCACCCCTGACGGCAAACAGTTGGTCTTCGCCTCGAATCGCAACGGCAAGGTGCGCGGCGAGACCAATATCTTCATCGCTGATTGGGTTGAATAATCCCGCTAAACAACGCCCTCCTCAAGAAGCCGCTGCCCGCTTTCAAAAGGCAGCGGCTTCTTCATAGAAAAATCAAAATAACAATTGACAAACCTGTCGTGATGAATTATCCTGCCGTCGTATTGAAAACGACTTTCAACATCATAGCCAACAAAAGGCTGTGATAAAAAGCAGCAACTGACGCCGAATGGTATCGCCGCATAGCCTCCTGGCAGCTACAGCATTAGCCGGGACGGGGCTCTGGCTGTAAGGGCGGAACGGCGATGCAGCACGACAAGCCGTCATCGCAGAAATCCTTTTTCAGGCTTTGATCGGTTTCTCATTCCTGGCAGGAGGTCTTCATCTATGTTTCGATTATCTCGTCGAGTTGTTCAACTGGTCTCTCTCATCCTGACCATAGGGATGCTCTGGTGCCAGGCGCAGGCACAGTCTCCTCAAGTCTGGCTTCGCGGGAAGGTTTTTGATCCCGATCACGCCCCCATCGCCGGCGCACAGATTACGGCGACGCCGGATGGCAGCGCTTCCGGGTATTCGACGATATCCGGTCAATTCGGCGAATTCTCTCTGCCGCTCAAACCTGGCATCTACACGTTGAAGATCATTGCGTCGGGCTTCCAGGAAAGCGGTCAGGTGGTCAAGGTTGCGCCTGCTGGTATTGAATCTCTGGAGGTCGTGTTACAGATCAATGCGCCGCACGACACGATCAGCGTCATCGGAACAGATTATTTGACTTTGAGCATCAGCAGCGCCACAAAAACCCTGACGCCGCTGCGTGACGTTCCCCAATCCATCACCGTGGTGACGCGCGAGCAGATCAGAGATCAGCAGATGTTGAGCCTCGCCGATGTCGTGCGTTACACGCCGGGCGTCACCGTCCATCAGGGTGAAAACAATCGTGATCAGATCATCTTTCGCGGCAACAGTTCGTCGGCGGACTTCTTTCTCAATGGCGTGCGTGACGATGTTCAGTATTATCGTGATCTCTACAATCTCGATGGCGTAGAGGTTATTCGCGGGCCCAATGCCATGATTTTTGGTCGTGGTGGCGGCGGCGGCGTAATCAACCGTGTGACCAAGGAAGCCGGCTTCACTCCCTTGCGCGAAATCACCCTGCTGGGAGGCTCCTACAATAACAAACGGGTGGCAATCGATTTTGATCAACCACTGAATAATCAGATCGCCTTCCGTCTGAACGGCATGTACGAGAATTCCGACAGTTTTCGGGATTTCGTCAATCTGGAGCGTTACGGCATCAATCCGACTCTGACCTACAAGCCTGGCGACCGAACGAGGATAACCCTGAGCTACGAGAATTTCCGTGATCGCCGCATAGCCGACCGTGGCATCCCATCGTTTCAGGGATTACCGGCGGATGTGGATATTTCCACTTACTTCGGCAACCCCGACCTGAGCCGCGTGAGAGCCCTCGTCAATCTTGGGACGGCGGCTATCGAACATCAGGCGGGAGCTTTGAATATTCACAACCGTACGCAGATCGGCGGTTATGACCGGGGCTACCAGAACTTCGTTCCCGGTGTCGTGAACGCGACTAAAACCCAGGTGGCTCTTTCGGCTTATAACAACGCCACCGAACGCCTGAATATCTTCAACCAGACAGACCTGACCTATTCGGTGTCAAGCGGGCGAATTCGCCACACGCTTCTGGGCGGCATCGAAGTCGGTCGTCAGTTGACAGATAATTTTCGCAACACCGGCTTTTTCAACAACACCGCCACATCAATTCTGGTGCCGTATGCCAACCCGACAATCAACACGCCGGTGACTTTTCGGCAGAGCGCGACGGATGCCGACAATCATCTGCGAACCAATATAGCCGCAACCTATGCGCAGGATCAGATAGAGCTTTCCCGATACGTTCAGGTGGTCGCCGGTCTACGGTTCGACCATTTCGACCTGCAATACCACAACAATCGGAACGGCGACCATCTGCGTCGCATAGATAATCTGGTCTCGCCGCGCGTCGGAGTCGTGTTGAAGCCGGTTACGCGACTGTCGATCTATGGCAACTACAGCGTGTCTTATCTGCCGAGTTCAGGAGATCAATTCTCTTCCCTGACGACGATCACGCAGCAGGTCAAACCGGAAAAGTTCAACAACTATGAGGCTGGCATCAAGTGGGATATTTATCGTTCCCTCTCGTTTACAAGTGCGGTCTATCGGTTGGATCGCATCAATACGCGGGCGACTGATCCCAATGATCCGACGCGAATCATTCAGACTGGCAGTCAGCGCACCAATGGATTTGAAGTTGGTTTGAATGGCAGCGTCACGCGCGCTTGGAGACTCGCCGGAGGCTATGCCTATCAAGATGCCTTCATTACGAGCGCGACCGCAGCGGCGCGCGCCGGGGCACAAGTTGGTCAGGTGCCGCATCACACCTTCTCGCTGTGGAACAACTATCAAATCATTTCGAGACTGGGAGCCGGGCTGGGCATCATTCATCGATCCGATATGTTCGCTGCGGTTGACAACACGGTTACGTTGCCGGGTTACACCAGGGCAGATGCGGCGGTCTTTTTCTCGTTGACCGAAAAAATCCGCCTACAGGCGAATGTCGAAAATCTGCTAGACAAAAGGTATTACACCAACGCCGACAGCAACACGAACATCTCACCGGGTTCATCGCGGGCGATTCGCATCGGCCTGACGGCGAGATTCTAAATCGGTTTGGGATTGCGAGTCGGGCGGCAGCCAATGGTAAGAGCCGGCTGATGCGGACAGTCTCGCATCAGCCGGCTCTGCTTATTTAAGGAATCAGCACGATCTTGCCGTAGGCACCCGGCTTCATCAGTTCTTCGTGAGCGCGGGGCGCGTCGGCCAGCGGCAGTTCCTTTCCGACTACAGGATGAAGCACGCCGCTTTCAAGCCCGGCAATCAGCGCCGCATGGATGCTCGCCAGTTCGCGCTCCGAAGCGTTGAATAGCGACATCCCTAAGATCGCCGCATCGCGTCCCATCGCATCGCGCGGGTTGATTTCAATGCTGCCGCGATTGCCGATAACGACAACCCGTCCCTGCTGCGCCAGAAGCGTCAGGTCGTTGGCAAGGTTGACGTTGGCCAGCATTTCAAGAATCACATCGACGCCGCGCCCACCAGTGAGTTGTAAGATCTGATCGAGGTAATCGGTGGCCCTGTGATCGAGCACGTGATGCGCGCCGTTCTCTTTGACCAACTCGCGCCCGCGCTCTGTGCCGCCCGTGCCGATGACCGTCAAACCGGCTCCACGAGCCAGTTGTACGGCAGCCGTACCGGTGCCGCCCGAAGCACCGTGAACCAGCACCGTCTCACCCGGTAAGGCATGCGCCCGTTGAAACAGCCCACGATAAGCCGTCGCATAGGGCACAAACACCGCCGCGCCCTGCTCGTAGGCGGCTCGCGCCGGCAGCGGATGAACTTGATTTTCATTACAAAGCGCCTGCTCTGCATACGCGCCGCTGAGCGTCCCGGAAGTGTAAATTCGATCACCAATCTTCACTCTCTCGATGCCTTCGCCGATGGCAATCACATCGCCGGCGGCGTCGCTGCCCGGCGTATAAGGCAGCGGCGGCTTGCGCGCATACATTCCTGCGCGGATGTAGGCGTCTACCGGATTGACGCCGACGGCGCGAACGCGCACAACGGCTTGTCCGGGGCCGGGTTGAAGGTCGGGAAGTTCTTCCAACTTCATCACCTCAGGCCCGCCGAATTCATGAACTCGAATTGCTTTCATTTTCCCCTCCGTTCTACTTAAACGCTTCGACGTGATCTCTGGCAAATTGCTCGAACGTGATCGGCTGGCGTCCAAGCTGCGGCTCAACGTCGGCTGAGATGCTTTGCAAGTAGCCCGCTCGTTTAACCTGTATCAATTCGATCAGCGCGTCAATCAACCACTCCGGCAGGCTTGCGGCTTGCATCCCCTGTCGAGAATCTTCATCGGATATCGGCACATAAGTGATCTTATTTCCCGTCACTGATGTAAGGATGTTGGCGATCTCGAAATTGGAAAGTGCCTGCGGGCCAGTGAGGTCATAGATCTTCTCTTCGTGGCCGCTTTCAGTGAGCGCCCGAACGGCTACCGCAGCTATGTCGCGCACGTCGACGTGGCTGGCCTTCGCATCGCCGGATGAATCGTAGAACGCGCCCTGTGCTTTGATCGATGTTTGACCGAGAAAGTTCTGCATGAAAAAATTCGCGCGCAAAAACGTGAACGCGATATTGGAATCGACGATCAGGCGTTCGGATTGTCTATGCTGTCTGCCGAACATAAAGTCTGCCTCGGCATCGACTCCCAGCACAGACAATTTGACGATGTGCTTCAATCCCGCCGCTTTCGCTGCGGCGACAAACCCCGCTGTCACGCCTTCCTGTTCGGGGGTGGTTGGCGATAGGAGAAAGGCTTTTTCAACTCCTTCAAGCGCCGCGCTGAGGCTAGGCGCGTCAGCGAAATTCATTATAAACGGTTCAACTCCTGCTCGTTTGATGCGTTCGGTATTGCTCGTCGCCTGCACCGCTGCGCGAACGGTCGCGCCTGCGGCGGCGAGTTGTTTAACGACTTCGCTACCGACCGTACCCGTAGAGCCGGTGACTAAAATGGGATTGGCCATTGTCTATTCCTTTCTTACTGGAAATGGTTTGGCGGCGATTGCCAAACAGTCTTTGCCGATTCGCCTATTTAAGCGGCGCGCTCGTCTTCAGGGTCGCCACCAATCATTCGTCTTGGCGATTGATTCTGCGGGCGAGATCTCGAAAATCTTTTTTTCGGAGTCGCGAATGATGACGAGCGGCGAGGCGATGCCGACCCTTTCTTCGGTAAGCATGCGATGCAAATCATCTATGCCGCGCACGGGTTTGTCGTCAAAGGCGACGATCACATCGCCTTTGCGCAGGCCGGCGCGTTCAGCCGGGCTGCCCGTTTCGATTGAAAGAATCAATACGCCGCTTTCGACGTTGAGATTGTGAAAGCGCACGACGCGGCGATGCAGCGGCACGTTCTGGCCGCCGACGCCGATCTGGCTGCGGCGCACGCGCCCGTCTTTGATTAAACGGCTGGCAACAAACCTCGCGGTGTTGACCGCCAGCGCGAAACAGATGCCCTGTGCCGGCAGGATGATGGCGGTGTTGATGCCGATGACATCGCCGCGCGATGTCACCAGCGGCCCGCCTGAATTACCGGGATTGAGCGCGGCATCGGTCTGAATGATGTTATCGATCAGACGCCCCGAACGCGACCGCAGCGAGCGGCCAAGCGCGCTGACGACGCCCGCCGTGACCGTCGTTTGAAAGCCATAAGGGTTGCCGATGGCGATAACCAGTTGGCCAGGACGTATCTTGTCCGAATCGCCTAACTCGACGGGCGCGAGATTTATGGCATCAACGCGCAGGACAGCCAGATCGGTATCCGGGTCATCGCCGATCAATTCTGCCGCCAACTCGCGGCCATCGTTCAAGGTCACTTCGATGTGGGCTGCCTTGTGGACGACATGGCTGTTGGTGAGAATGAAGCCGTCCGGCGTGAAGATGAAACCGGAGCCGGTGCCGTCAGGCTCCTGGCGGCGACGCGCCTCATTCGGGCGACGGTCTGGTGCTCGGCCATGCACTTCGATGTTGACGACCGACGGGCTGACGCGCTCCGCCGCGCCGATGACAGCGCGCGAATAAGCGTCGAGCAGTTCGTCATCCGTCAAAGCTGATGTGGCAGCTTCGCCTGGCGGTTGATTCGAGAACGCTTCACTGGCGATAAATTTCACAGGTCTTGACATATCGTTTCAAAGCTCCGCAGTGGACGCCACAGAGGTAGTCCGTTTGCAGCGTCGGGTTATGCGATCAGCGACTTCATTATTTGCGCCGCATGTAAATCCCATGAGTAGCTAACCGTTCTGGCTCGCCTTGGACAACGCGGCCAGCGTCGCCCAAATATTAGTATAACAACTTCACCATACGAGGAGTTGAAGCGTGGTATGCGGTTCAAAGTCTCTTTTTTGGTATAGCACGCGCGCCACCCGATGTGAAGAAGGCACATATCAGTGGCATACTTACTTTCTGGATACGATTGCCGTTGGCCGCGCGCAATCGCTCCTGACTGACGATGGTCGGTGTTATAATCGCGCCATCTGGCTTCGGGAGGCTGACGATGAAACGGCGAAAGACGAACTGTCCGGCAGAGATTACACTCTCGGTCATCGGCGGACGATGGAAGACGCTGTTGCTTTATCATCTTTTTCAGGGCGTCAAGCGATTCTCGGAATTGCAGCGCGCCATGACCGGCATCACGCAGAAGATGTTGACGCAGCAGTTGCGCGAGATGGAGCGCGACGGCCTGGTTCATCGTGAAGTCTACGCCGAGGTGCCGCCGAAGGTGGAATATTCGCTCACGCCCCTGGGCCATACCCTGTCGCCTGTAGTGCAAGCCATGTGTGAGTGGGGCGTCATGTATAACGCGGGTCAACTCGCAGGGCAGACCATCGAGCCCTTTGTTGCCGAACTCGCTACGCACACAGGCGAGGCGGCTTTGCAGCCTAAGTAATCGATCACACGTTTCGCCAGGCGGCAGCCATGCTAACCGCCAATTGTTTGTGATGGCAACCTGGCGCATCTTTCGATACAATGTCTGCCGCTCATCAGTCTCAAGGTCAATACAATCATTTTCGTGATCTGCAATGCGGCAAGCGCGTGGCCGTTTCAGGTTTGAAAGGATAGATATGAACTCGAGTTCTCCCCTCGCCAGTTCCGCTGCCAATGGGCATGCAGAGGCGAATAGTGGCATGGATCACATTTCCGTTGAGCCGCCGAGTGACGGCGGCAAGTTGATCGTGCTGACCGCACCGCTCACCGAGACCATCGACCACGCCGGCTATTTCATTCAGATGGGCATGGCGTCGATGCCTATCTGGATGGAAGGCGTCTTTAATCGCAAGTACCCGAACTGGCGCAAGGTCGAGTACAACCCGGACGGCTCGGCGCGATATATGCCGGCAGGCTTACGGGTGCTTGAAAAGGCGTTGCTGCGCTACTACGCCGCCGACGACATCGCTGCCTGTTATCCCGATGACCTTGAACGCTTCGTCGGCCCGCGCACACGCGTGGTTGCGGTGTCGACGCACAATCCGCTCGGCGTAACGTTCGCCGCCGGCGTCTACACCTCGGTCTTCGGCTCGTCGAAACAGCCGATCAATTCGCATTACGCGCGGTTGATGTTCGAGAAGATCAAAAGTAATCCGCATCGCACAAACTTTAAAGTGATCGTCGGCGGTTCGGGCGGCTGGCAGATCATCGAGACGGATTCTTTTGAAGAGATGGGCATCGACGTCGTGGTCGAAGGCCGCAGCGAATCTGCCGACACCATGGCGCTCTTTGACAAAGCCATTAAAGGCGAGCCGCTGCCGCGTCAGTTGGAAGTCGCGCACCCGCGCGACCGCAACGAAATTCTCTTTCCCGACAAGCGCACGACGTTCGGCGTCGTCGAGATGACGACCGGCTGCGGGCGGCGCTGCCAATTCTGCCTGCCCGACTTGAACCCGCAGATCGATCTGCCGAAAGAGCAGATTCTCGGTGCCGTGCGCGCCAATGTTAGCGGAGGCAATAAACAGATTTCACTGGCCACCGAAGATATGTTTATCTGGGGGCAGGTACACACCGAAACGCCTTTCTTCTTCCCGAATCGTGAGGCGCTGCTCGATCTCTATTCATCAATCGTCAACACCCCCGGCGTCGAGCATCACGTGCTCAGCCATTGTACGATTGCGCCGGCGGTGGTCGATCCGGTGCTTATCAAAAAACTCTCGGACTTGCTGCTGCCGCAGAGTCCGATTCACCTGCCCTATCTGAGCACCCATCCGCAGAAGAAGGCGCTGACGCCGTTGATCGGCCTGGAGACCGGTTCGGTGCGCATGGCGAAGAAGATCATGCCGAGCAAAGGCGTGCCGTTTTCTATCGAAGACTGGCCGAGCGTCGTGCTCGAAGGCTTGCGCGTGCTCAATGAAAACAACTGGTTTCCGGCGATGACGCTGATCATCGGCAATCCCGACGAAAACGATGAGGACATCAAGGAAACGCTCGACCTCGTATACGAGATCGAGCGGCGCGGGCTGTTCGCGTTTTTGATCCCGTCGATCTTTACGCCGCTGCATGATACGCGAATGGAGATGAAAAAGGGCGTCACCGAGACGGCCAAGTTATCGCCGCTGCAATGGCAGTTGCTGATGAAGTGTTGGAAGATGAACCTGCGGCCCGGCCAGTACAGTTGGTGGGCACCGACCGCGTGGCGCGCTGGTGCCATCGGCCTATGGTTATGGAAACTACGAAAGCTGAATGGGCCGAATTTCACCTGGCCGCTGCTCATGTTTGCCAGCGCGCTGCCCGAAAAGTTGACGGCCAGGATGGGCAAAATCTATTCAGGCAAGCCGATGCAGACGAAGAGCCGCAAGGAGTTGCTTGCCTCGATTCGCCCGAATTACTGGCAGTATTTGCGCGAGGATTGCGGCGATCTGCCTGAAGGCTACAAGCCGCGCGCCCTGCATGCGCTGAAGTCGCTGCCCGTTCTGTCGTAGCGCGTGGTTAAGCCGCGAAGTTAGGCTTAACGATTACGAACCCGCACGAAGCCAACTGACAGGGCCTGTCGCCTGCGCTTCGTGCGGGTTCATTCACGTCGGTCGCGGGCCCGCGTGGTTCATAGCGTTAGTAACATTTCTTCCATTGCAAGCTGGCGATTGAGGTTGCGCGTCAGGCCCTGCATCACACGCTCGATTCTTTCAACCCAATTGGCAATCTGTTCAAGGGTCGCGGTTTCGGCGATTCGTTCCAGGCGCGGTGCGATGTCGGCGTTGGTCAGCGCCTCGCCCGTGTCGCCTAGCTTCAGGTGAAACACATCGCCGAGCAGCACGAGTAAGGCGTCGAGGTGGCGCTCGAATTCTTCACGTTCAAGCTTCTTCGCCAGATGCTCTGCCGCTTGCATCAGCTTGATCGTATCGTGCGAGATGATCACCGCGTCAATCAACTCAATCATCATGGCGCGCTGCTCGCGGTAGATGCCGAGATCGATTTCAAGCGCCCGTCCGATGCTGCCGCGCGCCAGCCGCGCCAGCAAGCGATTCTCTAGCTCCGGACGTTTGTAATTTTCATTCAAAAAGGCTTCGAGCTCGCCTGTGCTGAGCGGCGCAAAACTCAACATCTGGCAACGCGAGCGAATGGTCTGTAACAGCGCGTAGGGCTTTGCGGTGACGAGCACCAGCAGGGTGGTTTCCGGCGGTTCTTCCAATACTTTCAATATCGAATTCGCGGCGTTGAGATTCAGCCGCTCGGCGTCATCGAGAATATAGACGCGGCGACGACCATCATACGGGCGATAGTAGGATTTCTCTGCCATCTCGCGCATCTGGGCAATCTTGATGAATTGGCCGTCCGGCGCAATCATCTCGACGTCGATGTGTTCGCGCGCGGCGATTTTGATGCATTGATCGCACGCCCCGCAGGCATCGCCTGCGACTGGGCGGCGGCAGTTCAGCGCCTGCGCCAGCGCCAGCGCGAACTGCTGCTTGCCGACGCCGCGCGGCCCTGCGAAGATCAACCCCTGACGGATGCGGTCTTCGGCGACCGCGCGTTGCAGCAATCGCTTGATGCGCTCGTTCCCAACAAGTGATGAAAAAGGCATAGGCATTGGGGGTCAGGGGTCGGGTGCCGGGTGCCGGTTGAGAAAATGGAAAAGTCGAAAGGTGCAAATGCAGCACATCGCTTCAGGAGCCCTTCACATTCTTCGCCTTTCCCCTTCTGCAACCGGCACCCGGCACCCGACCCCTGACCCCCGCATTGTAGCAGTTCGCTTTGAGGCATGTTAATCTACACGGCAATGCTCAAAAATTTTCTCGAATCACGGCTCGAAAAATGGAAGCGGCTCGAAGAGTTGACGGCGCGCGCCTCGCGCTTTCGCCTGAACAACCTGAGCGGCGAAGAGGTACGCGAATTCGGCAGGCTCTATCGCCGCACGGCGGCAGACCTGGCCATCGCGCGTGAAGAAGTGCGCGATCAGCGATTGATCAATTATCTGAATCATCTGGTCGGTCGCGCGCATGGTGCCATCTATCGCAGCGAGTCATCGGGCTTCTCGGTCATTTGGGATTTCTTCCGTTACGAGTTCCCTGCGGTCTTTCGCCGGACCTTTCGCTACACGCTCCTGGCCTTCCTGATCTTCGCCTTTTCGACGGCCTTTGCATGGGTAGCTTGCACCTTTGACGAAGGGTTTGCCGATCAGATTGCGCCGGGCTTGAAGCGCGACATCGCGGCGCATCACAACTGGACTGAGAGCGCCAACAGCGCCAATCCGTTAGCTTCTACGCAAATCCAGACGAACAACATCACGGTGACCTTTCTCGCTTTCGGTGGCGGCATCGTTGGCGGACTGGTGACGATCTGGGTGTTGATTCAAAACGGCATGCTGCTCGGCATGGTCTTCAGTCTCTGCGTCAAGTATAAGTTTTGGGACATTCCCATTTTCGTCGCAGGTCATGGAGTAATTGAACTTACGGCGATCTTCATCGCCGGCGGCGCAGGGCTGATGATCGGCAAAGCTCTGGTCATGCCGGGCGACCGGCGTCGAATCGATGCGCTGGTGACGGACGGCATCGAGGCGGTCAAATTGATCATGGGCTGCATTCCTATGCTGCTGATCGCCGGCTTGATCGAAGGCTTCATCTCGCCGGCGCACATTCCAGCAGCAATCAAGTTTGTCGTTTCAGGCATGAGTTTGCTGGCGATGATCGCATATTTTCTCAAGCCGGATCAGCGTGCGACGCGGCAGGTCGCAACCTGAGCGCAGACAACCGGCCCTCGCCCGGCCTGACTGTCTGGTAGCGTCACTGTACCTACACACACGACCCATCAGTGGCTCATCTTGCCTGGGCGAATCCGCAGGAAGAGATGAAAGCTCTTAGGGTTGGAGCCATAGATAGGTTTCAGCCCATCTGGAACGTGATAAAAGGTCACGTCCGCGCCGATTCCTACTCGTAAACTTGGCTCGGCGATGAAGTCGCGCACGCCACCGAAAGTGAATGCCCCGACTCGAAACCAGCGGTTCGCAAGATCGTCATGTTGGTCGGCCCGATCATTGCCTGCTTGATCGCCTGTACCTTGCATCGGGACGAGGCCGGGCCGCCCCCAGATGTTGTCTTGCAGCAGCCCCAACTTGTCGCCAAGTTCAAGGCGCGTGTAGAGGTAATTCTTATCGATGAAGTTCGCCGTTGACTCAAAAGTATAAGCGTTTGAGTTGCCATGTTCTTCGTGATTACGTCCCCAAATCATGCTCGATGCCCAACTGCCATCGCTCCAGGTTTTGTTGTGATGGATTGACGCGGTGAGGCGGTTGAGGTTGCCGGGTTCGAGTATTTCAGGGTGCGTGAGATGGCCGTATGAAACCTGCATTGTCCAGTCGGGCGTCGGCGTAAACCATAGCCGCCCGCTATAAGAATCGAGCTTGCCGAGTTCGATGTCTTTGCGGTTCTCGTCCGGCTCCGCGCCGCGAAAGATGGATCCCTCAACGCGCAACTTCCAGGCGGTTATACCGGCAGTGAATACGCCGTGGGCGATGTGCGTCGAATCTTGCCAGTGATGGCCGAGCACTGCCGTAGGGTTCTCCATAGCCGAGGGCCTGTGCATGAAAGCCACTGGGCCGAGCGCGGGCTCACCGACAGGGCCGCCATAGAGATTGATGGAGACCTTATCAGATAGCGGCAGCGTGTACTGTGCTGCCAGTTCCATGAACAGATCGTGCGGGTGCTGTGCATCGATGATCGAGCGACCCTTGAAAGTTTCGCCGGTCTGGAAAAGCTCAGGAAAGCCGCCCCTCGGCGTCGTCCATGGTTCAGCCGAAAACATGCCGCGAAGCATCAACTGACCGCCGCCGGCTGGTCGCTCGGCCATCAGCATGAACCAGTTCTGCGACTCGGCTTTGTTGACTCCGCGAAGGCCCCCTTGATGATTAAAGCCGGCGATCAGATTGCCGTGCGCCATAATCATCCAGTTGCCCTTCATCCAGTGCCACATGTAACCGGGGCTACTGGAGGGAAGCAGGCTTGTGCCAGAGCCTACAGCCGACATTGATCTGAATGGCCCGCCCGTGATCGTGCTCATCATCGCGTGCTGGTTATGTCCGGCGTGCGCATCACTCATATCGTGCCCGGAATGTTCAGCGCCCATCTTCGACATATCGTGCTTCATCTCGCCAGGCGGCTGAGCCGTGGGCTGCTCATCATGGTGGTGTTCCTGCTGAGGTTGAGTTGGCGCAGGCTGTTGCGCGGGCTGTTGCGCGGGCGGTTGACCCTGCGCCTCCTGTGGAAGCGCAAAGACTTCGGCGGCACGCTGTCCACCGGAGAACCCAAACGTCAAGTTGATAGAGGCCAGCATTACCGCGAGCTTGATATAGCGCGGTTTTATGAATTGCATCATCATTCCCCTTTGGTCAATTCGTTGATGGCATAAGTGCCACTAGCTATCTTCCAGTGAGCACACCTACGGCTCACTGTCTCATCATGTGTCCAGACCAGAAGGAGAGATTAAATTCGTAGCACAGAGTTTGTCGGTGGAGACCTGTCAGGCTTACGCAGGCATCGCAATGCCAGCTTCTCAGGTGGCGTATTGAAGGACGGAAGCGGTTCAGCGATCAGCGTCAGCGTCAACGAAATAGAATTTGGCGCGTAAGCTGAGCCTTGCGAGGATAACAAAAGCGCGGTTGCATCGAAGTGGCCCGCGCAGGGATGCGAATCCTGATGCTCCTGGGGCTTTGGATTCTTGTTGTGCTGGTGACAATGGGCGTGTGGGTCGACGCTCTCAGAAGATTTTATGGGAGATAACGACGAGCATCCATAGAGCGAGCAGTTGAAATCGCAGATCTGCGAACATACGAGCATGGTGCTGAGAACTAATGACACAACGACCGCCAATGGATATTTCGCGACTCGCATACGCCAATCAGTCTAACAACGCCTGGTTTAGACCGCAATCGTCTCACACAAGGTCTTCTTTACCTCTGTAAAATTAAAAGTGATTTACGCTACTCCGCTCTCAAGGTGATCGCCGGATCCACCCGTGCCGCACGCCACGCGGGCAACCAGCAAGCGATTACAGATACGCCCGCCAGCAGCGCGATTACGCCGAGATAGGTGATGGGGTCAAGCCGCGAGACGCCGAACAGCAGCGAGACAAGGGCTCGGCTCGCGGCCACCGCTCCACTCAGCCCGATCACGACGCCGAGCCCGGTCAGCGTCATCCCCTGGCGAACCACCAGCGCGAGGATGTTACCGCGTGACGCGCCCAACGCTAAGCGCACACCGATCTCGCGCGTGCGTTCGGTGACGCTGCCGGAGAGTACACCATAGATGCCTGTGGCCGCGAGCACCAACGCCACGATGCCGAACGCTTCGAATAGGATCAGGGCGAAGCGTCGCTCGGCGGCTGACGCCGCGAGCAGATCGTCCATCGTGACCAGCCTGACAATCGGCTGATCTTTGTCCACCGACCAGATCGCCTGTCTGATGGCCGGGGCAATTGCCGCCGCGTCATCGTGTGCTCGGACTACCAGCGACAACGCCTTATCGGCGAAGGGCCACTGCGTGCTGATGATATACGCCGCATCCGTCTGGTTCACCGCCAGAGAGGTTTGCTTCACGTCGCCCACGACGCCGACAATGGTGTACCACGGCCCGTCGTTGGGGCCGATGTGTAGACGCTGGCCGATTGGGTCTTGACCAGGGAATTTGCGGCTCGCGAATGATTCGTTGATCAGCACTGCCAACGGCGCGCCGGCCACGTCGTGTGCGTCAAGCAAGCGGCCACGGCGCAGCGGGATGCCAATCGTTTCAAAGTAGCCTGGGCTCACCGCATATCGAAACGCGCTGTGATCCTCCTCTGGGGCCGGGTTGGTCTCGAAGTGTACGCCATACACGTCAAGGTCACCGCTCAACGGCAACTGGCTGGTGAAGGCCGCTGCCGCGACACCGGGCACACGACGCACAGCTTCGAGGGCCTGTGCGAAAAACTGATGGGAGGTGCGGTCATCGAATCGATGGCCGGATGTTTGCACTTGCATCGTGAGCAGGTGTGAAGCGTTAAACCCAGGATCTACGGCGAACAGACGTTGCAGGCTGCGCAACAGCAATCCTGCGCTCACCAGCAGCACGAGCGCGAGCGCGACCTCCGCGACGACGAGCGTACGACGCGTCAATTGGTGACCACCAGCGGTACGCTGCGAGCTTTGCTGCATTCCGCTGTGCAAGTCAGCGCGAGACACATGCAGCGCCGGAATCAGCCCGACCACCAGGCCAATCAGCGTGGTGATGGCAACTGCGAAGACAAACACGGTACTATCAACGCCAATCGCGCTCGCCCTCGGCAGCCCAGGTGGACTGAGCGCCACCAATGCGCTGACACCGACCTTCGCCACGGCCATGCCGAGAGTGCCGCCGATAATGGCAAGCAGTAAACTCTCTGTGAGCAGTTGCCTGATCAGTCGCGTTCGCGCAGCGCCAAGCGCGGCACGCATCGCGAACTCACCGCGCCGCTGAGCGCCGCGAGCTAATAGGAGATTTGTCACGTTCACACAGGCGATCAGGAGCACCAGCATCACCGCGCCGAGAACTGCGAGCAGCGCCGGTTTGACGCCGCCTGTGACATCGGCTTGCAATGAATTGACAATGAACCCCTGCTTGATAGATGACCATGGTGGCCTGGGAAATTCCTGCAAAGGGGTATGCGCAATCATGTCGAGTTCACGTCTCGCTTGATCGGTCTCGACGCCTTGCCGCAGCCGCCCCGCCATGCGCAGATGATGCCCCCACTCCCTGCCCTGTAGGGGGAGCGAGGTGTCGTACTGCAAGGGCGACCAGATTTCTGCCGAGGGAGCCAGGACATTCTCAAACGCGCTCGGCATCACGCCGATGACGGTATAGAGGTTGTCGTCGAGCGTCACCTGACGCCCGACAATCGTGCTGTCGCCGCCGAAGCGCCGCCGCCACAGCCTGTCGCTGAGGATCACCACGTTGGCAGCATTGAGTTGATCGTCGGACACCTGGAAGTCCCGCCCCAACATAGGCAATACGCCTAGCACCTGGAAGTAACTTGCACTTACGCGCTGTCCATCGAATCGTTCTGGCTCGCTGGCGCTGGTCATGGTCGGTTGCCATGATTTCATCACGGTGATGGCGTCGAACGACCGGCCACGTTCTACCAACTCACGATAAGTACCAAACGTCAGGTTGCTGCGCGAGCCGTCGGGGCCGATGTCCCAGATCATCGTGACTCGGTCGGCATGCGGATACGGCAGAGGCTCGAACAAAATGGGGTTCACCGCACTGAAGATCGCCGTGCTGGCACCGATGCCCAGCGCCAGCGTCACCACCGCCACCACTGTGAACCCTGGACTCTTGCTCAATACTCGCCACGCATACCTCACATCCTGTAGCGTCGTCTCCACTATCGGCAACCCTCGCCGCTCTCGGTAGCTCTCTTTCACTTGCTCGACACCTCCGAACTGCCGCAGCGCCGCCTGCCGCGCTTCTCTCGCGCTCATCCCCTGCCTCTGGTTCTCCTCTGTCTGCATCTCCAGATGCAGGCTGATCTCCTCTTCCAACTCGCGCTCTAGCCGGCCCTTCATTATCACTCCGCGCACTCGATGAAACATGACTCTCAGCCTGCTCATACGCCGCCCTCCGTCGCTTCCAGGAAGCGCGTCATGATGGCCGCCGCCCGCCGCCAGTTTTCTGCTTCGACCGCCAGTTGTTGCCGCCCGGCTCTGGTGATCGAGTAATACTTCGCCCGGCGGTTGTTTTCCGAGACGCCCCACTCGGAGTTGATCCAGCCCATCTGCTCAAGTTGCAACAGCGCCGGATAAATCGTCCCCTGGTTGAGTTGCAAGAGGTTGCCGCTGATCTGCTCGATGCGTCTGGCCATGCCATAGCCGTGGAGCGGGCCGAGGGTGTCGAGGGTTCTGAGCACCATGAGGTTGAGGGTGCCGGGAAGGATGTCGTTTTTGTCTGGTTCCATAGATCTCCTGTTGGTTTTCAACAGGAGCTTAATTCAACTCGTATTGCTAGTCAACAGGGATCGGTCGGCGGCCTATTGATTTCAGTTGGTAAAGTAGATGTAATCATCAATCATGCCGGCGTGATGCCGCTCTCGCCGCTGAAGGCACATTCCATCTGGCATCCCACTCAATATGATTGCGGAGGCCACCTGCTAAATCAGGCCAGATCAGATCCCGCAGCCCTTTTTGGTTTCCTCTCTGTGGCCTATCTTCTGTCCCTTTGTCGTGCGGTTCGATTTAGGATAGACAACCCGGCTCGCGCTAACGATTGGGTGTTGACCTGGGCGGTTGATGCCGTGTAGTTTCGCATCGGATGAAATCCTTTTTCAAAAGGAGAAGGACTATGGTTCGACATTCCGTCGTTGCTCTGATGTTAATCACCGTCGTCGTACTCGGCGACAGATGTATGGCGCAATCACAGACCCCATCCGCGCCGCCTGCGGCTGTGGCCAAGAACGATTACAGCAAGGCAGAATCCTGGCTCTGCCGCCCTGGCAGGCGAGATGCCTGTGCAGTCGATATGACCACCACTATTGTCGCCGCCAATGGCAAGTTGACTCGCGAAGCCTGGTCAGCCGATGCCGGGGCGTCGGTTGACTGCTTCTACGTCTACCCCACGGTTTCCAACGACCCGACGCCCAACAGTGATATGAACGCCGGGCCGGAAGAACTGAGCGTCATTCGCCAGCAGTTCGCACGCTTCGGCTCAGTGTGCCGAACTTACGCGCCGCTCTACCGCCAGGTGACGCTTACGGCACTGCGCGCTACCCTCACCGGCAAACCTATGGCGATTGACCGCGCGCTCACTTACAACGATGTGGTTGACGCATGGAAGTACTATCTCGAACACGACAACCATGGGCGCGGCGTCGTGCTGATCGGCCACTCGCAGGGATCAGCCGTGCTCACGCAACTGATACGTAACGAAATTGACGGCAAGCCTGTCGAGAACCAACTGATTTCGGCTCTATTGATGGGAACGAACCTGCCTGTCCCGAAGGGCAAGGATGTGGGCGGCGCTTTCCAGCACATCCCGCTTTGCCGTGCGGCATCACAGACAGGATGCGTCATCGTCTACGCCTCTTTTCGAGCCGATGCGCCGCCGCCTGCCAACAGCCGGTTTGGCCGCGTGCAGGGCGACGGTATGGTCGCCGCTTGCGTGAATCCTGCGGCACCGGGCGGCGGCAGCGGCGAACTACATGCCTACCTGCCGGCTGCCGGAACCGGCCTCGTCTCGGCGGCTGAGCCGAAGCCGTGGGTGACGCCGCCGCAGCCGATCACGACGCCTTTCGTGAGCCTGCCCGGATTGCTCACGGCTGAGTGCGTCTCGAATGATAAAGGCGCTTACCTGGCGGTCACCGTACATGGCAACCCTGAAGATCCGCGCACCGACAACATTGTAGGGGACGTGGTAGTGAATGGGCAGGTGCTGGCCGACTGGGGGCTGCACTTGATTGACGTAAACCTCGCCATGGGCAATCTGCTCGACCTCGTGCGTCAACAGAGCAAAGCTTATCTTACAACCAGGAAAAAGCCTTAGGTCGAGGTCGAGCGAGATAAAAACGGCGATTCCAAGTCGAGCGCGCACGCCGAGCGCTGTGCAGTGGCATGGGCGATTCGTTAAGGCGCGGCTTGAGCCCTTGTGATGTGGGCGTGCGGCGCGCATCTCGAATTCACAGCGGGCGATGCGTGCAAACAGATGAGGTGATTTGCATCAATAGGAATCAAGCGCTATGGATTTACATCTATCGGGCAATGTAGCGATCATCACAGGGGCGAGCCGTGGCATCGGGCGAGCGATTGCGGAAACGCTCGCCGCTGAGGGCATGAAGCTGGTGCTCGTGGCGCGGTCGCGCACGCTGCTCGATGAGCTTGCTAACTCGCTCACAACCGAATGCTTCGTGCAGGTCGTCGATCTGCGCGAGCCCGAAGCTGCGACCCATTTGGTCGCGGCGGCTATTGAGCGTTTCGGCCAGATCGATCTGCTGGTTAATAACGCCGGCGCAACCCTACGCGGCGACTTCCTCGCCTTGACGGACGCGCAATGGGCTGACGGCTTCGCGCTAAAGTTTTTTGGCGCAATGCGACTCTGCCGCAACGCCTGGCCGCACCTAAGAGACCGCCAGGGTGTCATCATCAACATCGCCGGTTTAGGCGGGCGCACCGGCAGCGCCGAGTTTGCCATCGGCGGTGCAGTCAACGCCGCGATCCTGAACCTGACGAAAGTGCTGGCGGATCGCGGCGTAGCTGAGGGAGTGCGCGTCAACGCCATCAATCCAGGCTCTATCGCGACCGAGCGATTGAAGACACGCATCAGGAACTACGCCGCTGAGCAAGGCATCAGCGAATCGGAAGCGTCGCGGCGAATGCCGCAGGCGATGCGAGTGGCACGCTTCGGCGAACCAGAGGAAATTGGCCGCGCGGTGGCCTTCCTGGCTTCACCCATGGCTGCCTATTGCCAGGGAACTATTCTCGACATTGATGGCGGGCAGACCCGCACGTTGTAGAACCCTTGAGCAATCAATCCGATTGCAACTCAGACTATTACACACCCCGTAATTGACGCCTTCGCAGTCGTTGACCTATAGTTACCAACCGGTCAGTCAATAGATCAGCGAGAATTAAAAAACGGAGGCATGCGTTGATTATCAACCGGCAGGCAAGAGCGCTCTTCATTATCATCCTGCTAATCATTGCGGTTAGGCCCGCCTTGGCGCAGGCCAACCAGCCTGGCACACCGGCTCGTCAGAGTTCATCACAAACGAGCGCCCAACCGGCAACTCCGGCACGCCCGCCTGACCCGGCAAGCGTCAGGCCCTCCACTTCAGCAGATTTCAAAGCGCCCGACAATATTGATTTCCGCGTCGCCAACGTGATGAGCGAAGGCGTGCGGCTACACGCCGAACTTTTCTCGTTAAAATCCCTCGCCGGAAAACCGCTGCCGACGATTATTATGGCGCATGGATGGGGCGGCACGGCGGCGAACTTCCGACGCGATGCGATTGATTTTGCCGGTGCCGGTTATCTCGCTATCACATTCGACTATCGCGGATGGGGCGAAAGCGATTCGCGCTTGATCCTGGCCGGGCCTTCGCCGGTGAAGCCCATCGCCGGGCGAAATCAAACGTTCACGACTGAAGTCACCGAGGTGCGCGAGGTGGTTGATCCGCTGGAGCAAACCACCGACTGGTTCAATGTAATTGCCTGGGCGGTTGGCGAACCCTTAGTCGATAAAGATCGCATCGGCTTGCGCGGCTCAAGTTATTCGGGCGGCCACGTCTTCTATGTCGCGGCGCGCGACCCTCGCGTCAAAGCCATCGTCAGTCAGGTCGGCGCGTTCGATTCACGATGGGTCGTCAGCGATGAGCAGCAACGGACGTTGACCGATACGGAAACGACGAAGCGGGCGCGCGGTGAAATCGGCTATCCGCCGCCGCGCGCGAAAGTCATTGGCAACCTGATCGGCGCGCCCATACGCGATAAGCTGCGGCAATATGCGCCCGTCGAGGAGGCCGCGAAAGTGAAAGATTGTGCGGTGCTGTTTATCGTCGCCGAGAAGGAAGAGTTGTTCGACAATAAAGACCATGCGAAGCTCGCTTATGATCGCATGCCGGGGGCCAAAAAGAAGTACGTCGTCATTCCCAACATCACGCATTACGGCGTCTATTACCAGGAGCGCGCGCAAGCAATCAAGCTGGCCATCGAATGGTTCGACCAGTATTTGAAAAAGTAACCGGCATCACACATTGTCATTGGTCGCTTGCGGTGCGGGTTAGTTGAAACTTCCTGTCTGAGTCATAGGGCTCCCATTCCTATGGGGTTAGACTATGGCGGCGCAGACCTATGCAGGCCGCGCCAATCATCTTGGTCAGCCCCAGGAGCCAGAGCGCTGAGGATAACGCCAGCTCACGCCCGTCAAACCTATCCAGCATTTCTCTTTGGCTTGTGAATTGCTCCTCTCTAGTCGGTACAGGTTCTTTTGGCTGAACTTGCTAAATCAGACCGCATAAGAAAGGGACAAAAGAAATGGCCGCCGCAGGCACCAAGACACAGAGAAGAGGATAAAATCTTTGGGTTTTCTCAGTATTTTTGGTTCCCTCTCTGTGCCTCTGTGTCTCCGTGGCTAATCCCCTGTTCTAATCTCCTAAGTTTCAATTTAGATAGACTGCGGCACTTTGCCGCAGCCGAGATGGAGACACTGAGCCTTATGTCTACAACGATCACAGAGATGCACGAATCAGGAGTGGATACTTTTTCTGACCATGACCAACCGCAGCCTAAATGGGTATTGCTTGCTGACGACAGCCCGGTCGTTCGCATGGTGGTGAAGCGGCAACTGGAGAGATTGGGGTATCTGGTTGATGTGGTGGCCAATGGCAAAGCGGCGGTAGAAGCAGCGATCCGGAGAAGCTACACCGTAATCTTCATAGATTGTCAGATGCCGGAAATGGATGGTTATCAGGCGACCCTGGAGATCAGAAACTTTGAAGGCGAGTCACGGCATACGCCTATCATTGCCTTAACAGGCGGCGATACAGCGAGCGAACGTCAGCGGTGTTTTGCAGCGAGAATGGACGATTGCCTGGTAAAGCCGACGACCGTTGCCGCCCTTCTCGCCAGCCTCGATCAATGCGAGGCGAAACGGTAAGGAACAGGCTGTATGCATAAAGACGGGTTCATCAAGAAAATCCTCATCGCCGACGACGATGCCGTCTCGCGGCTATTTCTGCAACATACGTTAAGCCAGTGGGGATATGAAGTCGTGACGACGCAGAATGGTCTGGAAGCCTTTCAAGAGTTGCAGAAAAAGGACGGGCCGCGACTTGCCATCCTTGATTGGATGATGCCCGATATGAACGGCATCGAAGTCTGTCAGAGAACCCGCCAGCAGTCTGACCTGCCCTACATCTACATCATTATGCTGACCGCAAAATCTGCGAAGGCAGAACTGGTAACGGCATTGCAGAGCGGCGCTGACGATTATGTCAGAAAGCCGTTCGATAAACAGGAACTTCAAGCAAGGCTGCGCACCGGTCAGCGTATCCTTCAGCTTCAGGATGCCCTGACGTTCAAAGCTACTCATGATGCCGTGACTGGAATCCTGAACCGCCGCGCCATCATCGAATTGCTCGAAGTCGAAAGGGCGCGCGCCTTGCGCCAGCAAACTTCACTGGCCGTGGCGATGCTCGACCTCGATCACTTCAAGCAGGTGAATGACCGATATGGTCACCTTGCCGGGGATGCCGTCTTGCATATGGTGGCCGAGCGGACAGGGAAATCATTGCGGCCTTATGACATGGTTGGTCGCTTCGGCGGCGAAGAGTTTTTGCTCGTCCTACCGGGCTGCGATCTTGCGCATGCATTGGAAGTCGCCGAACGACTGCGGTCGAGTCTTGCGGCAAGCCCTATGAGTTACGGCACGATATCTATCAAGGTGACGGCCAGCATAGGCATTGCTGCGATGACGTGCGGAGAGTTAATAGAATCGAATGATCTCATCCAACTGGCCGATGATGCGCTCTATCGCGCCAAGCAAAGAGGCCGGAACTGTAGCCTGATGATGAGCAGCAGCGCCACTACGTTACCATTGCCCGTACAGCTTTTCTAAATCGAAACTTACGAGATTAGAACATGTGACCACCGAGGAGTTGCTCCACCTCTTGCCATCCTAAAGCAGTTTGCAATTGCGCATACGGGAAGAGCCATAAAGACACGAGGGCACCAGGCTACACCATGCCTTCGTGATACTTGGTGTCTTGGTGTCTTTGTGGCTCATCGGCATGTCGATCTTTCCCCTACATGGATTCGCAAACTGATCTAAGTTGAAGTCAATGATGGCACTGATCGTTCACCGAATCTATAGCGGTCCTTCCGATCATAACCAATACTCTGCCGTAGCCGCCGATCAAAGACGGCGCGGCATAAGCGAACCGCAGTACCCCGATATGGGGATGTCCCAATACTCTTGAAAGTGGTAGCGAAAAACCATTCGATTTCGTGATGCATTGCTTGCTCCGAAAGTTCATAGTCTGAAGTCACAGGAGCGGTGAAAGAGCCGACAGTTAATAGATAAAAAGGACACGAAAGTCGCAATGAGTGCCTTTCAACAATGGCTAGAAATTCGTAGGAGGAGTTATGGCAACGACAAAAAGGGAATTCCGTGGGAGGTCTTCCAGGCCGCTCGTAAACCCATTTCGGAGGCTCATAACCGCCAAGAGACGTCTGGCTTTGCAAAAACACGCCTTAAGGGACAAGTGATTCTGTTGGTTGACACTCGCATTCAACAAATCTAACTTCGATTCAGGTGAACGCATAGGAGGAAAGAGCATGGCGAATCTAAAGTATACAAACTCGAAAGGCACGTCTCTGCTCTCGGTCAAGGATCACTAATGCGGACGGAGTTATGAGGCACCCTATGAGACGAATTGTTTTCGTGCTGGTTGCAGTTGTAGCGCTGGCCGGCGTGATCCCCTACATGACCCCCACATCTGGACAGGCCGATGGAGAGGCCGCCCCGATCTTCGGAGTCAAAATCCCCCCCGGATACCGCGACTGGAGGTTGATCTCCGTGGCCCACGAAGAAGGCAACCTCAACGATTTGCGCGCCATTCTGGGCAACGACGTAGCGATCAAGGCCTACCGGGAAAATAGGCTTCCGTACCCGGACGGCACAATCATTGCCCGGCTCGCCTGGAGTTACGTCCCGTTGGAGGAAAGCGACAAAGCCTTTGGCCGTCTCCAATCCTTCGTGGCCGGGCCACCCAAGAACGGGGTTCAGTTCATGGTCAAGGACTCAAGAAAATACGCCTCGACCGGCGGCTGGGGGTTCGCTCAATTCAACGACGGCAAACCCGCCGACGAGGCGGTGCACAAGACCTGCTTTTCCTGCCACGAGACCGTCAAGGCTCGCGACTTTGTGTTCAACCGTTACGCACCTTAATACCGAGAATCATCCGATGCTGCATACCATCGTTGGAGAGAGAATATGATGAAAATTACATACAACAAGCAACTCACTGCACTTCTGGTGATCGATCCGTATAACGATTTCATTTCGGAGGGCGGCAAGGTATGGGATCGCCTGAAGGGTGTTGCAGAAGCGAATAATTGTGTTCCTCATATGTTGCAGGTTCTGAATGCGGCGCGGAAGGCCGAGCTTCGCGTTTTCTATGCGCTGCATCATCGCTACCGTCCAGGCGACTACGAGACCTGGAAGTACATTGCGCCGGTTCAGAAGGCAGCCTGGTTGCATAAGACCTTCGAATACGGCACGTGGGGCGGCGAGATCCGCCGCGAGTTCGAGCCTCAACCGAGCGAAATCGTGGCCCTTGAGCATTGGGGTTCCAGTGGTTTCGCCAACACAGATTTGGATTTGCATCTCAAGAAACACGGCATCCATCAGATCATCATCATGGGGCTCATCGCACATACGTGTGTGGAGGCCACTGTTCGTTATGCCGCTGAGCTTGGCTACGAGGTCACGATGGTAAAAGACGCGACCGCGAGTTACTCTGATGAGGAGATGCATGCCGCTCTCGACGTGAATATCCCAAACTACGCCAGTGCCATGGTGACCACAAATGAGATCGTCGACTCGATCTCTTCTCTCTAGGCTGTCGCAGCAGTTCTATGTCTTGAAAGGAGACCAAACAATGACCGAACAAGAAAAAGTACCATTCGATATGAAGTTCGAAGTCGTGTTGCTCGGCGTTTCCGACATCGACCGCGCCAAGGCGTTTTACGAGAGTCTCGGCTGGCGGCTGGACGCCGACTACGCGACCGACAGCGGCGACTTCCGCGTCCTGCAACTGACGCCGCACAACTCGGAAGCCTCAATCATCTTTGGCAAGGGGGTCACGTCGGCCAAACCCGGCTCGGCGGATGGCCTGGTCCTGGCCGTGAACGACGTCGTGGCGGCCCGCGACGACTTGATCGCCCGTGGCGTTGACGTGAGCGAGGTCTTCCACTACGCCGCCGGCCCGTTCAACAACGCCGTGGAGAACCCGCGCGTCGGCGGGCCCGATCCGGAACGGCGCTCCTACTACTCGTTTGCCTCGTTCAGCGATCCCGACGGCAACGGCTGGCTGCTCCAGGAGATCCCAGTGCGGCTTCCCGGTCGCGATTGGAAGGCGACCGATGCACAAGCCACGGACGTTGCGACCGTTGCAGAGCTTCTCCACGAGACGGGGCTTGCCCACCACCATTACGAGCAGACGCACGCCGAGCACGACTGGTGGGACTGGTACGCGCCTTATCTGAGCGCACGTCAGAACGGCAGCAATCCGGAGGACGCCACCGCTGCCGCCGACCGCTACATGGATGAGACGCGTCATGTTCCTCGCCGATGACGCCGTTCGAGTGATCGCATTTTCCGAGTGAGTGAGGGGCGGCGCGCGGGTTGTGCGTGCCGTCTTCTACCGTACAAGGTTTCCTCTCGGTCTCACGGTCGAGATGGAAATCATTTTCGAGGTGAAGTAACGGCGCGGCGAGCAATGATCGGTCGTCGCGTCAGTAGCAATAAGTGCTTTTCAACAATGGCTAGAAATTTATAGGAGAATTTATGGCAACGACAAAAGTAAGAACAGCACCGATGAAAGTAGCGCAGATTTCTAAACCGGGGGCAGATTTCCAAATCGTCGAACGCGAGATTCCTACCCCCGATGCAGGACAGGTGTGCATCAAGGTGCAGGCCTGTGGTGTCTGCCACAGCGACGCGCTCACGAAAGACGGCGCTTGGCCCGGAATTCAGTATCCCCGCGTTCCAGGACACGAAGTTGTGGGCATCATCGATGAAGTGGGTGCCGGGGTTTCCGAGTGGACACTGGGACAGCGTGTCGGCGTCGGTTGGCACGGCGGCCACGACGGCACGTGCACAGCGTGCCGTCGCGGAGATTTTGGCAATTGCCGGAACATGAAAATTGCGGGCATCAGCTATGACGGCGGATACCAACAATACATGGTGGCTCCCGTGGAGGCACTGGTGGCGATACCGGAAAGTCTAAATGACACCGAAGCCGCACCGCTGCTCTGCGCCGGAATCACCACCTTCAACGCGTTGCGGCACAGCGGCGCGTTTCCGGGCGACCTGATTGCGGTGCAGGGCATCGGCGGTCTGGGCCACCTCGGAATTCAATTCGCGAACAAGTCTGGTTATAAGGTCGCGGCTATCGGGCGCGGCCCCGAAAACGCGGCGCTCGCGAAGAAACTCGGAGCGAGCCTGTACATTGATAGCAAAGCGACGAACGCAGCAGAGGAATTGCAAAAACTGGGAGGCGCAAAGGTAATTTTAGCCACAGCCCCAAGCTCAAAAGCGATGTCCGAGCTAATTGACGGTCTGGGGCCGAACGGCAAGCTCCTGGTCATAGGTGCAGCTTTTGATCCGATTGAGGTCACCCCGATACAGCTCATCAGCGGAAGTCGAACGATTCAAGGCTGGGCATCGGGAACACCGATTGATGCCGAAGACACACTGCGCTTCGCCGAACTAACTGGTGTGCGCCCCATGATTGAAACCTATCCACTCGAAAAAGCGGCGGAGGCTTACGCCCGCATGCTGAGCGGCGACGCACAGTTCCGCGTCGTTCTGACGATGTGAGGCTGGCTAACAACACCCTCACTTTCGAGCACTTCACCGAAATCATGAATGACGGGAGGAGGCATCTATGAATGATTCGCGTAGCCGAGCAGCAGCATTCTGCGATTGGTTTGGTCTGCGTCTACCGATTCTTCTCGCGCCGATGGCCGGCGCTTGTCCGCCCTCATTGTCGATTGCGGTGATGCGAGCCGGCGGATTGGGCGCATGCGGCGCGCTCTTGATGCAGTCGAAAGAAATCGAAGACTGGGCCGCCGAAGTGCGCGCCAACTCGGACGGCCCGTTTCAGATCAATCTTTGGATCCCCGATCCGCCGCCGCGTCGCGACCAGGATCACGAAGCGCGTGTTCGTGAATTCTTGTCGCGCTGGGGTCCGTCTGTTTCGGAAGACGCCGGTGATATGACACCGCCCAACTTTGACGAGCAATGCCAGACCTTGCTGCGAATCGCGCCAGCCACGGTCTCGTCGATCATGGGATTGTATCCGCAATCGTTTGTTGCGGAATTGCGGTCTCGTCGAATCCCGTGGCTCGCGACGGCTACCACGGTAGCGGAAGCACAAGCGGCGGAGGCTGCCGGCGCTGACGCAATCATCGCCCAAGGAATGGAGGCCGGTGGACATCGCGGCACCTTCGACGCCACCAATGCCGAGCCGCCGCTTGTCGGATTGTTTGCGCTGCTGCCGGCGATTGCTGACGCGCTGCGCATTCCGGTCATCGCCGCTGGCGGAATTGCTGACGGACGCGGCGTGGCCGCAGCGCTGACGTTAGGCGCAAGCGCAGTGGTGATCGGCACCGCCTTTTTGCGCTGCCCGGAAGCAGACGTGCATCCAGCATGGGCCGAGGCGCTCGCTCAAACGACCCCGGAACGAACGATTTTGAGCCGGGCGTTCAGCGGCAAACTGGGTCGCAGCATTGCGACAGATTACGTCCGCGCCGCTCTTTCGACAGATGCACCGGCTCCCGCGCCGTATCCCGTGCAGCGCGGCCTCACGACCCCGATGCGTTCGGAGGCGCAAACGACTGGGGATCTTCAGCGCATGCAAGCTTGGGCCGGTCAATCAGCCGCGCTTGCGCGCGCCGAGTCTGGCTCGGTGATCACCGAGCGTCTTTGGGAGGAGGCGCAGACGATCTTGTCGGCGCGCTGACGACTGTTCTGTTTCCGCAAGAAAGGTGGTTTTCATATGCGATCTGACATTGTTTCAGGGGCTGTCTTCCCCGACTATGAGCTTCCCGATCACACCGCGAAACGCCGGAAGCTCTCCGAACTGCAAGAGCAACATCCAATGGTTCTCGTCCTCAGCCGTGGAGGGTTCTGCCCCAAGGACCGCCGGCAGCATGAAGGGCTTGTTCAACTTCATCGTGAGATTGAGGTCGGCTATTGCCGGCTGGTCACGATTAGCACCGACAACATCACTGAGACGAATGAATATCGCAGCGGCGTCGGTGCCCACTGGCCTTTCCTCTCCGACGCGGGACGCAGAATCCAAAAAGATCTCGACATCGCCGAATACACTGATCCACTCCACAATCCCATGATCCCCCACACGATTGTTCTTGAGCCCAATCTGGTCATTTATAAGATCTACATGGGCTACTGGTTCTTCGGGCGGCCCACTCTGGAAGATCTTCGCCAGGACCTGCGTGCCGTGACCAAGAAATGCCGACCGGACTGGGACATCACCACGCCCGAACTGAAAGCAGCGTGGCAGGAAGGCCGCAAGGAACTCTTCTACCCATACGGCAAAACGTATGTCCAAACTCTCGGTGAACAGGACTAAATCAGACCGCATAAGAAGGGGACAAAAGAAATGGCCACCGCAGAAACCACGGCACAGAGAAAATCATAAATCCTCCTGAGTTTCTCAATATTTTTCTCAGTGTCTTGGTGCCTGCGGTGGCCAATCTCTGTTCTAATCTCGTAAGTTTCGATTTAGGAGCGGAGTTATCACATTCAAGGAGGCACAGTAATGAACACGGGTGATTCGCCAAAGTTAGAAACTCACAAAACGGTTTTCCATCAGCGCGCGCCAGCAACATGCCGACGCTCAAAATTTCAAGCCGACGCCGACGCGCACCATGTCCTGGTGAGTGAAATTGACGTTGGGATCGTAATAAGCCTTCCAGAACCAGTGAGGCCGATCATAGTAAACGCCTAATCCGGCGTTGCGAATGGTTCTGCCGTCGTCGCCGCGTCCCGACTTGTAGAGCGCATCGAGTGTGATGCCGTTCTTGGCGTTCAGCCGGTGACGCCACAAAATGTGCGTGTCCTGTTGATGCGTGTGCAAACGCACGTCGAAGATGACGTAGCCGGAGAGTTTGTCATAGTTGCTGATCTTGCGCCCAAGCCCCAACTGCACGGATTCGCTCGGATCGAAGAAGAGATCGTTGAAGGGTTTCCCATTCGTCTGCGAGTAACCGGCGATGGCGTAATTCTTCGTTCCCAATTCGGCGTAAAGCGAGCCGGCGAGCGCGCCGGTCGAGCCGATTTCAATCGTCGGAATGAGCAGTAGCCATTTGTATTGAAAATCATATTCGCCGCCGATGCGCGCCAGGCTGTCGCCCTTGCGGTCGTAAAAACCTGCAATCCAGGCGACGACAGGGCCGAATTGATGGCGCAGATTGAGGTCAACATTGTAGTCGTTCGACAGACCGTAAACGCTCAACGTCACTTTCGATTTCAGTTCATCGGCGTGCTCGACCGGCGTTTCGGTTTTCGACTGCGGATCGGCTTGCTTTTGATCGCTTTGTTGGGCCAATCCACCGACGGGCATTGCGACCACGACAAACGCGGCCATGAGTAGCTTCACAAAGCGCAATGACAAAGCGACTGGGCGGGCAACCTCTTCCATCATTCTCCCTCCTCAACTACAGTCTGGCGGCAATCGGCCTGCGACACACCATCAATCGCGCGAAAGCGTTGCGGCAAGGTAGCGATTTCCGGCAAGCGGTCTTCCGATATTTTGAATGATGCAGTCAATGCGACATTCGCACCATCGGCCTCGGCATCGCTCGTGCGGATGATCAGCACACCTCTGCGCGTCACGAAATCGCTCCACAACGCCCGCGCGTTTTCGGCGGCGTGAGCGGCAACCGTCACGTTCAAGCAGTAACATTCTGTCGGCGAAATGAAGCCGGAGCGTTTGTCGATAAAGCGGGCAACCCAGCGCAGCGGCAACTGGATGATCAGGACGGTGACGAGCAGCAACAGCGCGAGACGGTAAAATCCGACGCCGATGGCAAGTCCCATACTGGCAGTCGCCCACAAAGTCGCCGCCGTGTTGATGCCTTGAACGCTACCACCGCGTCGCATGATGACGCCCGCGCCGAGAAAACCGATGCCGGTGACCACGCCTGCCGCGATCTGTGTCGGATTGCTGTTTGGGCCGAAGCCATGCTCAGAGATCAAAGCGAAGGCGGTTGAGCCGACCGCCACCAGCGTATTGGTCTTCAGGCCGGCGTTCTTGTGATGCCATTGGCGCTCGATACCGATGATCAAGCCACAGATTAGCGATAGCGACAGGCGCAGGATGATTTCAACTTCGGACATCTCATTCACCGCGAGGGGAGAGAGCCATCGGCCAGATGATAGCAGCCGCATCGTGAAACTGCACGGAAAAACCAATAGCCAGAAAAGCCGGATATTGTGCGCGCCAAGATACGCATGGTATAGTTGCCGCTTGATGCAGAAGCGTGCCTTTCAATTAAAGATTGTGACGCTCGCCCTGATCACCTTGCTGGTGGCGCAGGTTTATGCAGTCAGTGCCTTACCCCGTCAGGAAAATCAAAAAGCGCCGAAAAGCAGCAGATTTCTCCAGTTCGGACAGTCACTGGCGCTTGCCGACTTCGATGGCGATGATCGACTCGATAAAGCGACGCTCAGCGGAACCGGGCACAATAAAAGCCTTGAAATCCGTCTCAGTCACACGAAAGCGCGCACCCTGCTCCACTTCGACACGCTGAGCAATGAGCGCGGCTCACTGTTCGCTAAAGACGTAGACAATGACGGCGATAACGACCTCATCTGGACTGACCTCCTTCACCCTGACGATGTAGTCATCTGGCTTGACGACGGCACCGGACACTTTGAGCGAGGTTGCCCGCATCAGTACGCTCAAGACTTCGTGCTGTCGGATGCACCGGCATTCGAGTATCCCGACAACTCGCATCAAGATACCGTCTTCAGTCCACATCGCGACCCGTCCCCGTCTTTGTCGCCTGGTCAGAAGGTTTATCATTTGGCTCGGACAAAGATCTTTGCCAGAGCCGTGCAGCATTCACCAATCGCTGATGGCTGTTTCCAAACCTGCTTTGTTCGCGGCCCTCCTTCCCTCCTCTAATCACTCAGTCAATCCGTCCATCACGAGTTTGTGCGTTCGGTGAAATCTTTTGGGATCAGTCCGTCAAGTCCCTTTAAGGTTTCGACTGTTCGACCTGCCCGTGATGAACCCAATCGCACCGCACGAGATTGGGATGATGATTAGGGTTCAGCGTTCAGCCTTCAGCCTATCCGATATGCTCCTGGCGTTGACTCTGAATGCCAATCGTTTGTCCGGCTCATCCGGTTCGATTTAGCCAGCCTATTCGTTGCGGCCAGGATGGCGCGTAAACGGCAAGCTGCGGTTAAGCAATTGCCGAGACCTGCGCGCTGATCCTCGCACGCGTGGATTAGCGAATTCCGATCAATCACCAGTGAGGGAAAAAATGGAAGCCACAACGCTAAAAGAAAACACAAATACTGTAACCGAATCCAATGGGACAGAATCAAAGCCGCTACCGGCCAATGCTGAACCAGCTAAAGCGGCGCGCAAGCCGGAGCGCCCGAACCGGCTACTGCGCCTGCTCATTTTCGCCCTGATCCTCGCGGCTCTGGCGCTCGCCGTCTTCCTTACCTCGACGCGCATTTTAAGCAAGACTCAACCCACGGCGGCACCCGCCACAGAAACGGCGGCTCCGACCGACACGAATTCTGTGACCCTTGAAGAGGCGCAGATGCAAAGCATCAACCTCGTAGCGGCGACGATGCAAGCCTTTCGCGCCGAGAAGCAGGCCACAGGCAAACTCGCTTTCAATGAAGAATTCATGACGCCCGTTTTTTCACCTTACACAGGTCGCGTCATTCGCTTGCTTGCCAAACCGGGCGACCTCATTAAACAGGGTTCGCCGCTTTTCGAGATAGACACGCCAGACCTCGTTCAGGCCGAATCCGATTTGATCACTGCGGGCATCGCACTAGCCAGGTCGAACGCCGGGCTTGAACTTGCTCACCGCACCGAAGACCGGCAGCACCGGCTTTATCTCAACAAGGCGGTCGCCCTGAAGGATTGGGAGCAGGCTGAATCCGATGTCAAGAACGCTGAACGTGACGTGCGTTCGGCGGAATCTACGCTCACGGCAGCGCGCGCCCGGCTTCGGGTTTTCGGCAAGACGGATGAGGAGATTGCCAGTATAGAAAATGAGCGCCAGGTTGACCGTGTGACCAGAGTCAGGTCGCCGATTGCCGGGACAATCACGGCCCGCAAGGTCGGCCCCGGCCAATACGTCAAACCTGACAGCCCTGATCCGCTGTTTACGGTCGTCGATCTCTCAACCATCTGGATACTGGCCGATGTGTACGAGTCGGACGTGCCGCTGTTAAAGGTCGGACAGCCGGTCGAAGTGCGCATCGCCGCTTATCCCAATGACGTTTTCACGGCGCGCATTGCTTATATCAATCCGTCCGTGGACGCCACCACGCATCGCGTCGGGGTGCGCGGCGTCATCGAGAATCACGGGCAGCGTCTCAAGCCGGATATGTTTGCGAGCTTTCGCATCGTCACTAACTCTGAAGTCCAATCTCTTGCCGTGCCGTTGAGCGCCATCGTCCGCGAAGGCAACCGCGCGAGCATCTGGTTGGCACAGGCAGGCAATCAATTTGTGAAGCGGGAAGTAACGATAGGAATGGAGCAGGACGGCTACGCGCAAATCGTCAATGGCTTGCAGCCCGGTGAGAAGGTAGCAGTAGCAGGCAGCCTGTTCCTGGCCAATGCCGCGAGTTCTCAGGATTAAGGACGTGAGCGCCGAACGAGATAAGGACAAAACGCCTGCCTTCGCCGGCGACTTGATCGAAAGGGATAAAGATGAAGACTCGCTACCTGTTTGTAATGATCATTATGTTTTCTTCGTTGCCCGTCGCCTCGTCGGGACAGAGCTTGATGACTGGCCGTCCCTCATTGGTTGCGCCCGGCGGGCCAAAAGTTGACGTGCCGCGTCAGCTATCTTTGGACAAAGCCGAAGAGATTTTGTTGCAGAATAATCTGGCGCTTACCGCCGCGAGGTATGGCATAGACATCGCGCGGGCGCAGCGACTCACGGCCTCGCTCAAGCCCAACCCGATACTCACCTTCAGCGCCGAACAGTTTGACATCGGCCACCTCCGGCGCGATCTTTTCTCAACCAATCCTGACGCCGCCGCGCAAAAGTTTTACACATTCCGCTACGATCAAATCCTTGAGCGCGGGAACAAGCGCAAGCTGCGCACCGAAGTCGCCGAGTCGCAGTTGCAAGCCGCCGAAGCGCAATTGCTCGATGCCACCCGCCAGCAACTCTTCCAACTGAAACAACTCTTCTACACGGCGGTGCTGGCCCGCGAAAACCTCCGCGTCGCCGATGAAAATATCTACTTGATCAACAGCACAGAACAATTGATCAAACTGCATGTTGATACGGGCGACACTGCCGAGTGGGAGTTGATTAAATTTCAAACGAACAAGGTGCAATACCAGCGCGACCTGCTGGCGGCGCAGCTTATCTATCAACAATCGGCGCGCGACCTGCTCAACCTGCTCGGCGCACAGCCTGCGAATGTCGCCGCTCTGCCCATCTCTCAAGTTAGCCAGGGGCAATCGCTGTTGGCGGACGCGCCTGTAGAAGTGCTAGGTGATTTGCGCCTGAAGCCGATGGAGCTTTCGCTCGAAGAACTCCGGCAGGCGGCGATTGATCATCGGCCAGACGTGCTCGCCGCACGGCACACGGTCGAGGCGGCAGAGCATGCGTTTGAGCTTGCCAATGCGCTGCGCCGCCGCGACATCGATGTGGCGGGCGAGTATCAACGCAACGGCGGCGAGAATACGGTGGGCGTGGTCGTCTCCGTGCCGCTTTTTCTAAACAACAATCATCAGGGCGAAATCAGCCAGGCGCTGGCACAACTCGAACAGGCGAAAGCGCAACTCAAACAGGCGCAGCTTCAGGCATTGACGGATGTGGATAAGGCATACCGGGCTTACGAGTTGAGCCGACGTATGCTTCAACTCTACACGACAGAAACCGTATCGAAATCGGAAGAGTCGTTTCGCATCGCCGGCGTTTCTTACAGGGAAGGAGCGACGAGTTTGCTGGAGCTTTCCGATGCGCAACGCACCTACAACCAGACCCGCGTCGCTTACAATCAGGCCCACCTCGATTACCGGATGAGCCTCTTTCAAATCGAACTGGCAACCGGCAAAAAGATCATGGACTGATTGTAGCCGTAACCACATTTTGCGCGCTCTGAGAGAGTCGCGCGCAGACAGGTGCAAAATGATTAACAAGATCGTCGCTTTCGCACTCCATCAACCTTTATTCACCTTCTTGCTCGCCGTTTTATTCATCGCCGGCGGCATGGTCGCCTTCAAGCAGTTGCCCATCGAAGCGTTTCCCGATGTCTCTGATGTTCAGGTGACGGTGATCTCGCTGTTCCCCGGTCGCGCCGCCGAAGAGGTGGAAAAACAAGTCACCATCCCGCTTGAGACGGCACTGAGTGGCATGCCGCACTCTGTGCGCTTGTTCTCGCACACGCAGTTCGGGCTGTCGTTCATCATGCTGACGTTTGATGACGGAGTTACAGATTACTTCGCCCGGCAGCAAGTGCTTGAACGCTTGAAAGGGGTTGATCTGCCGCCAGGCGTCGAGCCTGATCTCGGCCCGTTGACGACGCCGATAGGCGAGGTATATCGCTATAGCCTGAAGAGCGACACGCTCGACGCCCGCGAGTTACGTTCGATTCAAGACTGGACGGTGGAGCGTCAGATCAAGATGGTGCCGGGCATCGCCGATGTCGTCAGCTTTGGCGGCTTCATCAAGCAGTATCAGGTGGGCGTTGATCTGGCGAGACTCAAGTCGTACAACGCCACGCTCCAAGATGTCTTCACAGCGCTCGGCAAGAGCAACGCCAATGCCGGGGGCAGCTACATCGAGCAGGGCTCGCAGATCTTCCTGATTCGCGGCATCGGGCTGCTGCGGTCGAGCGACGACATTGGCAATGTCGTCATCACCCAAAGACAGGGCACGCCGCTGCTCATCAAAGATATTGCCAACGTCGAGGTGAGTTCAGTGCCGCGTCAGGGCGTGATGGGCCAAGACGATAATGACGACATCGTTTCAGGAATCGTCGTGATGCGCAAAGGCGAGAACCCGTCGCTCGTCCTCGAAGCGCTCAAGGACAAGGTGCACACGCTCAACGAATCCATCCTGCCCAAAGGCGTGCGCATCGTTCCTTACTATGACCGGACATGGCTGATTGACACGACGTTGCACACGGTCGGCAAGAACCTGCTCGAAGGCGCACTGCTGGTCACAGCGATTCTTTATCTATTCCTCGGCAACCTGCGCTCGGCGGCGGTGGTCGCTTGCATCATTCCGCTGGCGTTGCTGGCGACCTTCATTGGGCTTGAGATTCGCGGCATCCCCGCCAACCTGCTTTCACTCGGCGCGCTCGACTTCGGCATCATCGTCGACGGCGCAGTGATCGTCGTTGAAAACATCTTCCGCAGGCTGTCCAGAGACCGAGGCGATGGCCGCATAGAGACAATGCGCTCTGCCGTGCTCGAAGCGACAACGCAGGTCGGGCGACCAACCTTCTTTTCGATGCTCATCATCATCATTGCTCACATACCGATCTTCACCCTACAGCGGCAGGAAGGCCGCATCTTCGCGCCGATGGCCTACACCGTCACCTCGGCGCTGATCGGCTCGCTGCTGTTCTCGCTGACGCTGGTGCCGCTGCTGTGTTTTTACTTACTGAGAAAGCGGCTGCCGCACAAAGATAACGTCGTCGTTCGCCTGGCGAAGCGAATGTATACGCCGATGCTCAATTGGGCGCTGTCGCACAAAAAGATTGTCTTGGCGGCTGCCGTCGTCGCGCTTGCAGCGGGCTTACTGTCGTCGAATTTTCTCGGCTCGGAGTTTCTGCCGGAATTGAATGAAGGCACCGTTTGGATCAACGTCATGCTGCCGCCAAGCATTTCATTGACTGAGGCACAGAAGACCTGCGGGCAGATTCGTGCTCTGGTACGCCAATCGCCGGAGGTCAGCACGGTTGTCTCTAAAACAGGCCGGCCCGAAGATGGCACCGACCCGAAGCTCATCAACATGGCGGAGTTCTTTGTCGACCTGAAGCCGAAGGAGGAATGGACGCGCAAGATCACTAAAGATCAGTTACTTGATGAGATGCAGAAGCGCCTGTTGACGATCCCCGGAATAGACCCGTCATTCAGTCAGCCCATCCGCGATAACATCCTGGAAAGTATCTCGCAGATCGACGGCCAGATCGTCGTCAAGGTCTTCGGCGCAGATATCGAGGTGTTGCACGAGAAGGCCCAGGAAGCGATAAACGCCATCGCGCCGGTGCGCGGCGTGTCGCGGGCTTTCATTGACCGGGCGGGCCAGATTCCACAGTTACAAATCGATATAGATCGCACCCGCGCCGCTCGTTATGGCTTGAATGTTTCGGACATTGAAGATGTCATCGAAACCGCCATCGGCGGCAAGACGGCTACCGAAATATGGGAAGGCGAAAAACGCTTTGGTGTAACCGTCAGACTGAAGGAAGAAGATCGGCAGAGCGCGGCGGCAATCGGCAAGGTGCTCGTCGATACGCCTTCAGGCGCGCGCGTGCCGCTCGAAGAACTGTCGCAGATCAAGATCGGCAGCGGCCAGGCGAACATCGCCCGCGAGATGGGAACGCGGTTGGCCGCCATCGGCATTTTCCTGCACGGGCGCGATATGGGAAGCGTGGTCGCCGACGCGCAACGCGCCGTTCGCGATAAAGTGAAGCTGCCGGAAGGCTACTTCATCACCTGGGGCGGCGAGTTTGAAAATCAGCAGCGCGCCATGTCGCGTCTTCAGATCATCGTGCCGGTGAGCGTCTTCCTGATCTTTCTGCTTCTATTCAATGCCTTCAAATCCGTCAAAGATGCCATCCTCATCCTGCTCAACGTGCCGTTCGCGGTCATCGGCGGCATCTTTGCTCTGCTGATAACCGGGATACCGTTAAGCGTGTCAGCCGCCGTAGGCTTCATCGCGCTATTTGGTCAGGCCGTGTTGAACGGGGTGGTGATGGTCACCTATTTCAAGCAACTGCGAGAGCGCGGCTCATCTGTGCGTCAGGCGGTTTATGAAGGGGCAATTATTCGGCTGCGTACAGTGCTGATGACGGCGTTGCTTGCCTCTCTCGGACTGCTCCCGGCGGCGCTCTCAACCGGCATCGGCTCAGAAACGCAGAAGCCGCTGGCCATCGTGATCATCGGCGGATTGATCTCGGCAACCGTGCTGACGCTTATCGTCTTACCGGCGCTCTATCTTATGTTCAATCCGGTAAAAAACGATCTCGATGATTCGGATAGCGCATATCGCGTCGATGAACTCACGGATCAGATGCAGCCCGAAGCGCAAGCAGCAACGGTATAGCGGTTCAAATGCGGAGCATGAAAATGAAAGGTTCAACTCTTCATCACCACATCAAACGGCTCATCCTGGCGTTAGTGTCGCTTGCGCTCTTTGCGCCACTCATTCATGGAGGAGGTAAGCCGGTTCAGCAGGAAAGCCTCGCGCAAAAAACGGGGAAACTGGCTCTGGAAGCCAATCTCGTCAATGTCGCAATTGCCGTTACTGATGCGCGCGGCCAGTATGTGCCGGGTTTGGCGGCGGATGATTTTGCCATCTTTGATGACTGGATCAAGCAGCCCATCGCTCACTTCTCAGATGCAGATGTGCCGATCTCGATTGGGATTGTCTTTGATACGTCAGGGTCTATGAAAAACTGCGTCGGCCAATCGGTCATCGCGCTCCGCGAGTTTTTGAAGACCTGCCATGAGGATGACGACTTTTTCGTTCTGGGGTTTAATGATCGCGTCAACCTGGTGCAGGATTTTACGACCTCTGTCGATGAGGTGTTGAAGTCGCTGGAAAATGCACAGCCCAATGGCGCGACCCCGCTCTTTGATGCGATTTATTTAGGCGTCGAAAAGATTCAGAATGGGCGTCACGCGCGCAAGGCGTTGTTAATCATCACCGATGGCATAGACAATAATAGCCGGTACACCAACAAAGATATTGTCAATCGCCTGAGGGAAGCTGACGTTGAAGTTTACGCCATCAGCATCATTGATCCTCTGGCGGCACGTCGCGCGATCTTCGGCAATGCGGCGCTTCAAAAATTCGCGGGCCTGACGGGTGGACGCGCCTTCTTCCCACGCCTGAGGAAGCAAGTGGTGGACTTCACTGACATCTGTACAGCCATCGCGCTCGAACTGCGGCACAAGTACGTGATTGGCTTCTATCCCACAGCTATCGGTAGCGCGGCAAAGCCGCATAAAGTAAACGTTCGACTCACGCCGACTGAAAGGCACGGTCGGCTCGCCCTTTCGTATAGGAGTGAATACCAATCCTTTGCTAAGTAGTCAATCGATGCTTGAGGGGGGCGTGAGGGACTTGGTTATGTCCGTAACCACCATCGCCATGTGTGGGCGTGCTATTTCGCCGCGCGCCATCATGCTGGTGCTTATCTTCGCTAAACTGGAATGCAGAAGATTGGTACACGCCACGTTGAGATTAGGCCCTGTTTATCGGCATTGATGTTGCTATAGGATCAACTGTAGCTTCCTTCACTCAATCGACTTTCAAGGTTGCCAGTGATCAAGGAGCCGCGCTAACCGATAGAGGCTGGCTGCGAAAGTTCATAAGCGGTGCAAACTCGTTCTCGGTCTATCAACCGCAGATTGAACAGTGGCAGGCAACCGAGGCGTGTGGATTGCGATTTAAGTTACTGGAGTTTCCTCATCAGTGTCCTCGGCTCTGCGGGCGGCGCGGCGCTCTACCCATTCGTAGACCATTGGTAGAATCACGATCTTGAGCGGGCGCGTCACCAGGCCCCCGACCACTACAATCGCTAATGGCTTCTCGATTTCGGCCCCGGTTCCCGAAGAGATAATGAAGGGGATGAGGCTGATACTGCCGATCAGCGCGCTCAACAATTCGGCCCGCAAACGCACGCTCGCGCCGGTAACCACGGCGTCTTCGAGTTCCATGCCGCTATCGCGGAGTTTGTTGATGTAAGACACCATCACCATGCCGTTTTGCACCGCTACTCCGAAAACCGCGATGAATCCGACAATCGCCGGAACGCTCAGCGGGAAGCCTGAGATTAGTAAAAAGGTGGTGCTGCCGACCAGCGCGATGGGGATGTTGAAGATGATCGTCAGCGTGTTGCGCAGCGAATTGAAGCAGGCATAGATCAACACGAACACCAGCAGCAGCGAGATCGGTATGGCAATCAGCAGTCTGCGGACGGCCTGCTGCTCGTTCTCGAATTGCCCGCCCCAGGTGATGAAGTATCCGGGCGGCGTCTTGACCTGATTTGCCACCATTTGCTGGGCGTCATGAACAAAGCTGCCGATGTCGCGCCCTTTCACATTGCACATCACCACGATGCGGCGTAGCGAGTTCTCGCGGCTGACAATCGATTCGCCGCTTGAAAGGCGCAACGTCGCCAACTGTCCGAGCGGCACGCGCCCGCCGACCGGCGCGGCGATCAAAATGTTGTTGAGCTTTTCAACCTGATTGCGAAAGTCTTCTTGCAGACGAACGAATATGGCAAAGCGGCGCTGACCTTCGAGCACGTCGGTGGCCTCGTCGCCGCCGATGGCAATTTTGACGACTTCGAGCACGTCGGCAATGTTCAAGCCGTAGCGCGCCAGACGGTCGCGATCCAAAGCGATTTCCAGGTGCTCTTCGCCGGCGACCTGCTCGACGGCCAGGTCTTCGACGCCGCGAATGCCTGACATCGCGTCGCGAATCGCTTCGGCCACATGGGTCAAGGTCTCCTGGTCTTCGCCAAAAATCTTGACGGCAATCTGTGCATTGATGCCCGATATAAGTTCGTCGTTGCGGGTTTGAATGACCTGCGAAAAGTTGAACTTGACGCCGGGAAACCCCTCGACGCGGCGGCGCATGGCATCGACCAGTTCATCTTTCGTCTTGGCGGTCGTCCACTGCTGCTTGGGTTTCAAGCGAACGTACATTTCGTCATTGCTGACGCTTTCAGGGTCGCCGCCGAGTTCGGCGCGTCCGATCTTGGCGACGACGGTTTCGACTTCGGGAAACTCACGCAGCGACTTCTCAAGCTGCGAAGAGACTTCGATGGCGCGCGTCAGCGAGATGCTTGCAGGCATAGTCGCCCGCACCAGCATATTGCCCTCATCTATGGTCGGCAAAAATTCGCTGCCGAGAATGAAGACATCCAAAACGCTCCAGACGATCAATCCCACCGCCAGGAGAATGGTGATGTAGTGGTGCGCAATCGTCCATCTGAGCACCGGAACGTAAATCCCCTTGATGAATCGAATGATGGGATTAGCGCGCGGCTCGCCTCTCTTCAATCGCAACCACAAGGCGCAGAGCATCGGCGCGATGCATAGCGCCATCAGCATCGAACCGATCATCGAGAAGGTGACGGCATAAGCGAGCGGCTTGAACAATTTGCCTTCGATGCCTTGCAGCGTAAAGACCGGCAGAAAGACGGCGATGATGATGATGATGGCAAAAAACATGGGCCGCCCGATTTCCTGAGCCGCCGCCAGTATGGCGTCCCGCGTCGAGTGCTCGCGGTGCTCCTCCAGATGGCGGTAGATGTTTTCGACCATCACGACGGTCGCATCGACCATCATGCCGATGCTGATGGCCAGGCCGCCGAGCGAGGTGAGGTTCGCCGAAAGCCCTGAGTACCACATCAGTATGAATGCCACCAGCATGCAAAACGGGATGGCGGCGGCGGTGATCACCGAACTGCGGAAATCACCGAGCAACAGAATGAGAATCAACAACACCAGCGCTTCGCCCTCAATCAACGATTCGACGACCGTGTGGATGCTGTTATCGACCAGTTCCGATTGATCATAATAGTCAACGATACGCACGCCTTCGGGCAACGCCTTGTTAATTTCGGCTACCTTTTCTTTGATTCGCTCGATCACCTGCTTGGTGTTTTCGTTGATGCGTTTCAAAACGATGCCGGTGACGACTTCGCCCTTGCCATCTTTGGTGACAGCGCCCTGGCGTATCTCGTTGCCGACTTCGACACTGGCCACATCGCTGACACGAATCGGCGTGCCGTTGCGCGAGTCGAGCACAATGTTCTTGATGTCTTGAATGTCCTTGACCAGACCGATGCCGCGAACGATGTACTGCTCATCACCGTGCTCGATGAAGTTCGCGCCGGCGTTTTGATTATTCGCCTGAAGGGTGTCGAAGAGGGCTTTGAGCGGGATGTTGTAATTGACCAGCGCCTGCTGATTGGCGATCACTTGATATTGTTTAACGTCGCCGCCGAAGCTCAACACATCAGCGACGCCGGGCACGGTGCGAAGTTGCAGTTTGACGATCCAGTCCTGAATCGTGCGCAGTTCCTGATTGCTCTTGCCGCGACCGACGATTTCATAAAGATAAATCTGGCCGGTGCCCGTCGTGATCGGCCCCATCTGAGGCTCGAAGCCTGCGGGGATGCGGTCTTTGGCGAGCGACAGCCGCTCAAGCACCTGCTGGCGCGCGAAGTAAATATCGATGTCGTCGCTGAAATAGACGGTCACGACCGACAGACCGAACTTGGAATCCGACAGTACCCGCACCACTCCCGAAATTCCGTTCATGACGTTTTCGATGGGAAAAGTGATGAGTTGTTCGACTTCCTGTGGCGCAAGCCCCTGCGCCTCTGTGTCGATTTCGACCTGCACGGGCGTCACGTCGGGAAAGGCATCGACGTTCAACTTGTAAAGCGCCAGAATGCCGCCGCCGGTGATCAGCATCGAGACGACGGCAACCAGCAATCGCTCGCGGTAAAAGAAGGCAATGAAATTGTCGGTCATAATCGGGACCTGGATCAGTTTTCGATTGAGGGTACTTAATCAGAGTCATTCACCGCAGAGACGCAGAGGACACAGAGGCGGCGCAGAGAGCCGCGCTTATATAGTCTCTCTGCGCCATCTCTGAGTTCTCTGCGTCTCTGCGGTGAATCATTTCGCCTCAGTATCCTCAATCGAGGAGCGGTCTAATCGTTCGATGACATAGACCGTCGTTATTGTTCGGGCTTGCTCTGTTGCAGCAACAGATAGTTCCCCTTCACCACTACCTTGTCGCCCGCTTTCAGCCCGTCGCGAATTTCAATTCGGTCGTTGCTCTGTATCCCCACACTGACGACGCGCTTTTCGTAGCCGTTGCCGCTGACCACAAAGACCACCTTTTGTCCGCCGTCGTCGAGCACCGCCGATTGCGGGATCGAAATCGCGCTGCGATTCATATCGATAATGATTTGCACATTGGCGAACATATCCGGCTTGAGCCTGCCGTTGGGGTTTGGAACTTCTGTGCGAACCTTGACGGTGCGGGTATCCGGATCGACCACGCTCGATACCAGAATGACCCGGCCTGAAAAGGCGGATTCCGGAAAGGCTGGAACTGTAACTTTAACCTCTTGACCGAGCTTGATGCGTTCAAGGTCTTTTTCAAACACATTCGCATCGATCCAGACGCTCGCCAGATTGATGATCTTGAAAAGGCTGGCGTCTGTGCCGACGGTTGCGCCAATGGTGGCATTGCGTTCGACGACCGTACCGTCAATGGGCGAGGTGAGTGAAAAGACGGCGGAAAAATCCGCCTTGCTGGTCAGCGCATCAATGTCTGTCTCTTTCAAGCCGAGGATGAGCAAGCGGCGGTGCGCGGCGGCAAGCGCGGCTTTCGTCGATGCGACTGAACTTGTGGCTGAGGCTTTCGCAACATCAAGATCGTGCTCGGCAGCCTGAAGGTTTTTGCCTGCCGTGATGGTCTTCTCATAGAGCAACTTGGTGCGGTCGTAGGTGGCCTGAGCGAGCTTGACCTCGGCTTCCGAAGTGCGCCGCGCATTCTCATATTCGGCGAGCGCCTTGAGATAATCGGCCTCGGCATCATCGATGTCCGGCGATTCAAGGTCAGCGAGCTTCTGGCCTTTTTTCACGACGCTGCCCTGCCCGGCGTAAAGACGCACGAGGCGGCCTTCATGAACCGGGCCGATGCTTGCCATGCGATCTTCCGCGACAAGTATCTTTCCCGTCGCGACAACCGCCCCGGCAATGAGTTGTGGCGTGATGGTTTCAGTCTCGATGGCATGGCTGGCGGCAATCTCCTCGGAGGTTGCGCTCGTCTGGGAGGCAGAGCTTGCGGGAGCATCGGTCGCTTTCTTGCAGCCGCTATACGCCATCAACACAAACAGCAGCGCCAGCAAGCACGCTTGAACCTTGTGTCGTAAATACATAAACAGCATCCTTTCGCTGACGCCTCTACTTTTGCAGAGGCGTTGCGGTCGCCATCTCAAGATCGAGCAGCGACATCTGGTAATCAAAAAGCGTCTGGTAATAACTCGCCAGGGTTTCGCGCCGCGTGCGAATGGCATCCAGCAAATCAAGCGTCGAGCCTTCGCCCGCCTTCAACGAAAACTCCGTGAGCTTCTGAATGTCATCGACCTTGGTCAACACGCCGCTGTGGTAAAGCTCAACGCGCTTTTTCTGAATCTCGAAGGCCGTAAGCGCCTTATCGACATCGCTCAGCACCTGATTGGCGAGCGCCTTCTGATCGTTCTGCGCGCGTTTCTTTTGAATCAGCGCCTTGACTCGCTCGCCCTGATTGCGATCAAACACCGGCAGGGCAACGCCGATGCCGACGCTATAAGTTTTATCAACGAAAACTTGCTTGATGCCGACACCGACATTGAGATCAGGGATGCGCTGCGCGTCCTGCAAGCGTATGGCCGAATCGGCGGCGCGTTCGCTGATTTGCGCCGCCCTGAGATCGGGCCGCGTCGCTAACGATTTATCGCGCAGATCAGCAAACGAGAACTGGTAAGGCTGGTAGTCGAGCTTCCCGGCAACCTCTATATCCATCGCTTGATAATCGCCGCCGAGCGCCAGCCGCAAATCGCGCACGGCGAGTTCGTAATCCTTTTGCGAATTGGCGACATCGGTGTCGAACTTGAATTTTTCGATTTCCAACCGGCTCAGGTCTAACCCTGAAATCTCGCCCAGATCTTTGAGTTCGGTGGTGTGCTTGATGGTTTCAGCAAAGGTTTGCTGGTTCTCTTGCGCCAGCTTGAGCAGCGATTGAGCGAGCACCACGGTGTAGAATTTTTTCTTCAGATCGCTGGTCAACTGCCACATGGTCGTTTGAAATTCTGCGCGCGCCAGTTCGGCGTTGGCGTTAGCGGCATCGATGCGTTTGCGCCGCTTGCCGCCCGTCTCGAAAGTCTGCGAGATGCTGTAGGTAATTTCCTGTTCATGAAAAAATGGGCCGCTGAAATCCAGAGGCAGTTGTTCGGTATTAAAGCTGAATTCGGGGTTCGGACGCAGGCGCGCCGTCAACTTTTCCGCGTCCGCCGTTTCGATGTCATAGCGACCGGCGACAAGTTGTAAGTTATGTTGCAAAAAAATCGACACGGCATCCGAGATCGTAATCGTTTTTTTCACCGCCGGCGCAGGCGCTTGCTGCTGGGCGCGGAGCATCTCGCTGATCGTCGCGTTGAGATCCTTAACAACCGCTCGCGGCGGTTTGTCTTGCGCCAGAATGGCCGGCGTCGTCAGTGTGAGCAGGAGCAGTCCGGCGAGGCATCTCATTTGGCGACTCGCTTGCCGAAGGCATCTTCGCGGGTTGCCGAAGCGACCAGGCCAAATTTTAAACTCGCGCCGCTTAACGAAATGGCGCAGCAGATTGTTCGTGCGTCGAGACATCCGATCACCTTCACCTTCATCGGCTGGTTGAGTGGTTGTTTATTGCGCGAATGAGATCAGGGCCTCGGCAGCCTCTATCCCATGCACGCCCGGTCGCCTACAATCGGCAGGAAAGACACCCCGCCGCAGGCTGACCACTTAGCTTCGATAATGTTTGGAGCGGGTAGGCAGATGAAGCGCACCACCATCGCCTTAGGCGAGAGGTGGAGCACGATTGGAAAGGATGAGGGATACCCCGTTGGAGATGGGTTCCGAAATGAACGCTTTCGGGATCACAGGCTTCGGACAGAGATCGGAATGTATCGAGACATACCTGATACCGGCAACCAGGTTGTGCTGCAAGCAGCACGACAGGCAGCATGTATCGCCGCTTGTTCCAGATGGTCTGCTTGAGTCGTTGCCGTGGCTTGCCTCAACGCTACAGGTGGCGATCCTCGGAAAGCGTTGCCCCCTGTCGTGATGATGGGTGATGGTCACCAGAATGGAGTGCGCCACAAGGCATAGCAGCAAGACCGCTCTTGCCAATGACCTCGCCTTGCTTGCTCTCGAATTTTTGCCGAGCACTCTCAAAAACGGTGTCCTCTTTGATTGCAGGATGGCAAATTAATTAAACAGGAAGGCGGTTGTGCCGTCAATGTAAGTCAGGTCGGTAAGCGATAGCGCGGGGTTGCAGTGAATCAAGGCCCGATCAAAATCGCCGAGGCTTATCCGAAGAGGCGCGGCCAAAATCAGGTCGTATCCAAAGCCGGGATCGTCTTCTGCTACAAAATAGAAAAGAGAGAGCGGCTTTATCAGTCACCCTCTCTTCTCAATTGTTTACCTTCGATAAAAACCAGCAGCCCCGCCGAGCGTCACTCCTGTCGTTTCGCGGTAATCACAGCGCCGGGCTGGCGAAGTTCTGCCGCAGTGATCTGGCCTTTGTCGTCGGCCACAAAATGCAGGGTGACGACCTGCGCCTGTTTCAGGGTGAAATCACCGCTCAGTGACGGCACCAGGTCATAGGGCGGCTGTCCGGGAATCATCACGCTCAGGGCGTTGCCTTTCAGGCTGATGGTGACAGGCGCTCCCGGCAGCATATAGGTTCCGGTGAACCGTTTAATGTATTCCGCATCATACAACCGCGCATCGGGCTTCTTGGTAAAGACGATCTCTTTGACCGCCGCCTCGAAGGGCACAGCGATACGGGCCACATAGCCATCCGCATCCGTTTGAAACGTGTACCGCATATTCTCAAAGGTCGGGTCTGCGGCTTTCAGCCCATTGAAAGTTTCATAGTGCCAATGTTCAAGCGGCGTGTGGATGCCATTGAAGGTTGCTTCCAACTTCCCTTCCTGCATCGTCACTTTGAGCAAACCGTAGCCGGGATGCTCATAATCGCCGGCATACTCTTCGAGCTTATGCGCCGGCTGGGTTCCTTGCACGCGCGTTGCCTGCTTCTTCTTCTCGCCCTCTTTCTGCGCCGCTTCGCCCGCCGCGCGCACCGCCGCCGCCTGGGCGATCCAATCGACCGGCTCGATCTTCAGTAAGCGGTCGGCGATCACATTGACGATGAGGTCGCGCAGCGGCGTGCCGTTCAAGTTTGTAAGCACGACTACACCAATGCCGTCCTGCGGAAAGAGCGTGACGTTAGCCGAAAAGCCATCGATGTTGCCGCCGTGCTCGACGCGGCGATGGCCGCGATAGGTGTTCACGAACCAGCCCATCCCATAATCAGCCGGCGAAACATCCGGTCGCCCGATGGTCGCGCCCGTCGTCATGTGCGACAGATGCATATCTTCAACCGTCGACCTATTGGCGATGCGCTTGTCGCCGTATTTGCCGCCGTTGAGGTGAGCGATCACCCAGTGGCTCATCTCGTTGACGCTCGAATTGATTGCCCCGGCTGGCCCCAGGTTGGTGATCGGGCGAAACGGCATCTTCTCAATCTTCTTGTCTTTCTCGCGATAGCCGAGCGCGAAATCCGTCTCTTTTTGGGAATCGGCCACCGAGAAGTTCGTGCGCGTCATGTCGAGCGGCAGCAGGATGCGTTCGCGCACGGCCTCTTCCCAGGTCTTGCCGGTGACGACTTCGGTGAGATAGCCGGCGGTCAAAAACATCAGGTTGTTGTATTGAAATTTCTCCCTGAGATCGGCGCTCGGCTCAAGATAAGCCAGGCGCTCGACCAGCGATTTGCGGCTGGCATCGTAGTTGTTGTACCAGACCAGATCGTGGCGCGGCAGCCCCGAACGATGCGTCACCAGATCGCGCGGCGTCAGGCGCTCCGAGGTGCTCGGATCGTAGAGCTTGAACCAGGGAATATAGTTGCGCACCGGCTTGTCCCATTCGAGCTTGCCTTCGTCGACCAGCGTGCCGAGTACGAAGGTAGTGAAAGCTTTGGTTGACGAGCCGATGGCGAAAATCGTATCGGGAGTCACCGGCAATTGCTTATCAACATCGCGGAAGCCGTAGCCTTTGGCGTAGACCACCGTATTATATTTGACAATGGCAATGGCCATGCCCGGCACGTCGAATTTCTTCATCGCCTCGGTGGCCGCTTCATCGAAGCCTTTGAGGGCTTCCTGAGCGGCGGCAGCCGGGTTAGCTTTGCGCTCAAGGATGAATGGAATATTCGCGCCGCCCTGTGTAAAGGTGCCGCTGATTTTCGCTCCATCCGCCGCAAGCGTACCTTTGAAGGCAGGATCGCCGGGCACCCCAGGAATCTTGAATGCAATCGAAGAATCGCTTTGCGAGACCTCCGTGAGCGGCAAATCTTTAGCGCCCTGCGCTGGAATTGAGATGGTGGCGTTGAGACCGCCGCCAGTCTTGGCGGTGAAATCGACCGAGATGGCCAGCGGCGTTCCGGGCACTTGAATCGCGCCTTCCCAATGGCCGATGAACCCGGCGTCTTGCGCAACCGCAACCTGGAAAGGCATGGCCGAGAGGCAGACGACCAGCGCCAGCAAGCAGAGCTTCTGTTTGAGAGTTTTTCTATGCATTCTCGCTACTCCTTCGATTGTGAATCACCTGAGGATGTTCGATAGCCTAACATAATCCAGCGTGTCATACGACAGGATTTCCGCGCTGGTTGCGCGCATAAGCATAGCGGAAGCGCGATTGATCTCGGCGTTATTTTGGCAGAGTGATTATGGCAGACCAATCGTCCGCCGATACTGGCGCGTATCTTTACTTCGTCGGCTCAACCAGATCGGAGCGTAGAAACTGGTCGAGCAGTTCGGCGTACTTGGCGCTGCGTTCGGCGATCTCTTCTTCGGTGGAGGAGAGTTCTTTGCGGGCCTGGAAGAAATCATCGGCAATCTGCAAGGCGGCCAGTATCGCCACACGCAAGGAATCGACCGTCATGGTGGCGCGGGCAATCTCATTCATGCGCCGGTCGACGTATTCGGCGAGGTCTTGTATGTAGGCATGATCGTGGTCGCTACGCAGATTGTAAGTCTGGTTATAGATGACGACCTTATATGGTTGGCTCGGATTATTGTCCATAGGATTCGGCGCTTCTCCGAGTTAAGGATTGAGCGCGCCTTGATACACGGCGCGCAGCAGCGAAACCGCGCAAGCTAACCGCCTTGCGTCAGATCACTTCTTTGCTGTCTCCAGCGCTTCGAGGTCGAGCACGGCGATGGCATCCAGCATCGCTTCGACTTTGAGTTTGATCGTATCGCGTTCGTTCAGCAGCCGCTCGACCTGCAACGACAGTCGTTCCTTCTCGTCGCTCAACTGGCTCAATTCGCGGCGCAAACTCAACACTTCGCGTTCAAGCGCTTCACGCTCCGAGCGCTCGCGCTTGAACTGTTCTATCGTGCGATAGATTTTGTCTTCAAGGTGCGAGAACTTTTCTAATCCATAGATTCCGCTCACTGAACCCCCTCTCGAAATGATAAATGATGAATGATGAATGATGAATTAATCAGCAGTTCATCACTCATCCTTTATCATTCATCACTCAGCGAAGCTGTGCGCCGAAGCGATTCACCATCAACTCTCTGATGCGCTCATGCATCCGGGCGACTTCTTCATCCGTCAACGTATGGCCGGCGCTGCGATAGGTGACGCGGAAGGCCAGCGACCGCATACCTTCCGGCATGCCCTTGCCCGTGTAAACGTCGAAGACCCGCAGATCAACAATTTCCGGAATGCCCAGTTCCTTGATCGCGCGCTCAATCTCGATCCACATCACCGCATCCGGCACGAGCATCGATACATCGCGTGCCGCCGCCGGCAAGCGCGGCAGCGCACTGTAACGTATGTCATCGCCGGGTAGCTCAAGCAGCCTGGCAAACTCGATCTCGCCGACATAGACCGGCTGGCGGAACTTGAACACCTGAGCGATGCGCGGATGCAGCCGCCCGTAACGCGCAACCTCTTCGCCATCGATTATCAACACCGCCGACTGTCCAGGATGCAGGTATTCTACACTGGCCCGCTCAATTGTAAAGCCTGAGATGTTCAGGCTCCCCATCACCGCTTCGATAGCGCCCGCCAGATCGTAGAAATCTACCTGCCGCGCGCCGCGCCAGTCATCCGGCTGAGCGGCACCGCTCATCACTATCCCAAGCAGTTCGCGCTCCCCTGGACGCGATTCATTTTCTGTAGCCTTAAATACACGGCCTAACTCGAAGAGTTTGACATCGCGGCGGCCCTGATTGAAGTTATGCTGAGTGGATTCGATCAAGCCGGTAATCAGCGACGCGCGCATTTCGTTTTGATTCACGTCAATGGGATTGGCAAGCACCGCAGGGGTCGCAGCGCCGCGCCGAAACCAGGCATCGCGCTCGCCGTTGACGAAGCTGAAGGTATAAGCTTCATCAAAGCCAATCGTCGTCAGGGCGCGGCGAATGGCGCGGCGGCGGTCTTCGTCCGCAAGATAATGTCCCGTGCCGCTCCACGCCGGCAGCGTCGTCGCGACCAGATCATAACCGGTATGGCGTGCGACTTCTTCAACCAGGTCTTCTTCATGAAAGATGTCGACGCGAAACGACGGCGCGATAGCCGTCAGCGTCTTTGCTTGCTGGTTCACGTCCACCTGAAATTCGAGGGCGCGGAGAATCTCTGCGGCGCTTTCAATCGACACTTGCAAGCCGGTCAATCGAGTGATGCGCGCCTCACGCAGGGCGACGCTGTCGCGCGTCACCGGGTTAGGATAAACGTCAATCACGCCCTTGAGAATCTGTCCGCCGGCGATCTCAGCAATGAGTTGCGCGACGCGATCAACCGCGCCAACCTGTGCATCGAAGTCAGCGCCGCGCGCAAACCGATAGCTGGCTTCGGTGTCCATGCCTAGCGCCTTGGCCGTGTGGCGAATCGACGCCGGGTTGAAGTAAGCGCTTTCGATCAACACATCCGTCGTCCGCTCGCTGATCTCGGTCTCTTCGCCGCCCATCACCCCGGCAATCGCCACCGGATGATCGGCGTCGGCGATGATCAACTGATCGGCTGCCAGTTCGCGTGTGAAGCCATCAAGCGTGGTGATCTGCTCGCCTGTGGCCGGGCGGCGGACGATGATCTTTTTGCCGTGCAGCAGGTTCAAATCGAAGGCGTGAGTTGGCTGGCCCATCTCGAACATCACATAGTTGCTGATGTCTGCGATGTTATTGACCGTGCGCTGGCCGATGGCTTCCAGACGGTCGACTAACCATTTCGGCGACGGCCCGACCTTGACGCCACTGACGACGCGCGCCGCATAACGCGGGCAAAGCTGCGGGTCGTGAATCTCTATGGCCGCGACCGCCCCGACTGCCTCGCCGCTCTCTGTAAGATTTGCTACTTGCGGCTTCAGTTCGGTGCCGCAGATGATCGCGGCTTCGCGCGCTACGCCGAGATGCGACAGCGCGTCCGGGCGGTTCGAGGTCAGATCGATGTCGAGCAGGTGATCATCACCGTGCGAATCAATGGATTCGACAGCGAGCCCGGCCATCGTCAGGCGTTCGGCCAATTCCTGCGGTTTCAAAGTGAGCGTCACCAGTTCGCTCAACCAGTTGTAGCTGATCTTCATTTAATCCTGTAGCCCTCTTCTTCGTTATTGAAAATCCATCCGACGACCTCGCCGATGCGAATCTCTTCGCTGCGATAAGCTTCCATGGTGATCGCCGCAGAGCCTTGCCGGTGGATGGTCTGTGCCGAGCGCAGCATCTTGCGAAAGCGCGCTTGCCAGCGCCCGACGTTGCGCGGTCTGAGATCGATCCAGCCGCGATCCGCCCAGTCGTTGACCTGCTCGTCGTTCACCGGCAAACTCGGCAACCCGGCGTACTCCGGCACGTTGACGCGCGGGCCGCGAATCAGGCGATTGCCTTCGGGCGGCAGCACCGGCACGCCTATCGAGATGATCGTGTTGCGCAGGTCGTGATTGCGTTGCAGGTAGCGCCACAGGGTCTCCGAGACTTCTTCAGACCGCGCTTCGACGACCGCCTGCAATGTATGGTACTTCACTTTCAGCAGATGGGCTTCATAGAGCAGCTTCGTCAATTTCGGCGGCCCAAGATCGCCGGTCGCAATCGAATACGAATTCGTCTCGTGCTCAAGCCTGCGGAGCGCTTCGATGGCCGAGCCGCGCAGGTAGCCTGCACGATAGCTCGGCACCATGATGGCCGAATCAATCGCCGCGATCACGTCAACGCCGGTATTGCTGCCCTTGATCTCCAGCACGACGTTGTGAGCGATCTCTTCGGGGGTGACGAATTCCATCTGATGAATCGAGGTGACCGCCTCGAATTCGCCGCGCGCGAAAAAGCCGTTCTCGCCCGTATCAACGCCGACCATTCCCAACTCGCCCATTGCCTTGAAGCTGTCTTTAGGTAATGAAAGTTGCAATTCGCCGTTGAGCGATTGCGAACGCGGCGCGTAGATGACGACCGGCGAGTGCGTGCGGCGATCTCTCAGCGATTGATAATTGACTTTCTTGTAGCCGATCATCGCCGCCGGTTTGATCTCTTTGACAATCGGGCCGCCGGGCGTCCGCGCCATCAGAAACATCAAGCCGGTGTGCGCGAAACCTACGGCGGTCTTCGACATCAACTTCGCCGACGGCTTGTCTTCGCCGTGGGTGTAAGGGATGTTCAACCCCATGCCGCCTGTGCCCGTCGTGCCGATCTTGACGTAGAGCCGCGTCGAGTATTCGACCATGGCGCGATAAAGCAACTGCGTATGGCGAATTAATTGCGGGATCGATTGCGAAACCAGTAAGGATTCAAAGGTGTGCTCAAGCTGTTTGCGGTTCTCCCAGATCTGCTTGAGGTCGCGGTCCGCGATACGCTCTTCGATATAGTCGAGCGATTTGCGAACTTCAATCGAATTCGTATAGACATCCTGATAGCTGATGCCCGAAGCAGTGTTGACACAATCAATCAAGACGTTGGGCTGATGCTCGCGCATCACGGCGACGAGCATAGAGCGTTCGAAGACTGCATCGAGAGAGCCGAACAGATCATCATACAAAGCGCGGCGGCGGCGGGCGCTCTTCATCAGGTCGCTGCGCTCCTGGCGGGCGAATTCGGCGCGCACGAACATATTGCCCCAGGCTTCGGCGAAGCTGACGGCAGGAAATTCCTTGCGCAGTTCGTGTACCAGGTCGCGCACTTCCTTCTGGTAGAGCGAGGCAATGACGATCTTTTCGGGGCGCAGGTCGCGCGCCACTTGACGGGCGACTTGCGTGCCGACCAGTCCAGCGCCGCCGAGAATGAGAATGGTTTTGTCGAGAGGTGCAATTGATGTGTTGGGCATAGGCCGAGTTTCTATAGACATCAAGAAAAATATTTATCCACGAAGGCCACGAAGAAACATGAAGGCAGGAGAATAACTGATGTTCAGACTCTTTCCGGTTCTTCGTGATCCTTCGTGCCCTTCGTGGATATTTCCTTTTTCTTTAACCCTATAATTCCTGGTTCCCGGTTTCTCGTGCTCCGCGATTGAAGATTCTACGCCAACCCGGAACCAGTAACCAGAAACCAGGAACTCATTCTCTTATGCGAATTGCTCAAGGAAACGCACATCGTTCTCGAAGAGCAGGCGGATGTCATCGATGCCGAACATCAGCGCTGCCATGCGATCAATGCCTAAGCCGAAGGCAAAGCCGGTGAACTCATCCGTATCGATGCCGACGGTTTCAAGCACGTTCGGATGCACCATGCCGCAGCCGCCAAGTTCGATCCAGCCTGAGCCTTTGCAGACGCGGCAGCCCGCGCCATTGCAAACGTAGCAACTGAAGTCGACTTCCGCCGACGGCTCGGTGAACGGAAAGTAAGAGGGGCGAAAGCGCGTCCGCAAGTTCGGCCCAAACATCATCTCGACGAACTTTTGTAATGTGCCTTTCAAATCCGCCAGCGTGATGTTGCGGTCGACGTTCAGGCCCTCGACCTGGAAGAACATCGGGTTATGCGTGGCATCGGGCGTATCGCGGCGAAAGACGCGGCCCGGCGCAATGACGCGCAGCGGCGGGCGCTGTTTTTGCATCGCATGAATCTGAATCGTCGAGGTCTGCGAGCGCAACGCCAGTTCCGGCGTGATGTAGAAGGTGTCTGCCGAATCGCGCGCCGGGTGGCCCGCCGGTATGTTCAGCGCGTCGAAGTTGTAGAAACTGGTTTCGATCTCCGGCCCGTCTTCAATCGCATAGCCCATCGCCACAAAGACATCTTCGATCTTCTGACGGACAATCGTGATGGGATGCAGGTGACCGCGACGCGGGCGCGTGCCGGGCAAGGTGACATCCAGCTTTTCGCGTTCGAGCGCGCCGGCTTCGGCCAGAGCCGCGAAGCCCTCGCCGAGTTTTGTAATTTCGGTTTCAACTTCATTGCTGAGTTGATTGACCTGCTGGCCGAAGGCGGCGCGGTCTTCCGGCGCAAGCCCGCCGACGCGCTTTTTCTCGGCGGCCAGGAGTCCGGCTTTGCGGCCAAGGTACTTATCGCGCAGGGCATTCAATTCATCGGCGCTGGCGATGGCTTTCACGTCTGCGAAGAACTGCTCGCGTAGCTGACTGAGTTTTTCGTCCATAACCCTAAAACGACGAACGATGAATGAGGCAGGCTGAATCGGGAGAACGTCGCCCGCCGATTCGCTGCCTCATTCATCGTTGCGTCTTCCAAGTTCAGCGATCAGGCCGCCGAGGCTTTCGCAGCCGATTCGATGGCCTGCTTGACGCGCCCGGTTATTTCGGTGAACGACACGGGTTCGTTGACCGCCAGGTCGGCAAGCACTTTGCGGTCAAGGTTGATGTCGGCAAGTTTCAATCCGTGCATAAACTGGCTGTAGCTGAGACCGTTGGCGCGCGCCGCCGCGCCGATCCGCACGATCCACAACGAACGGAATTCGCGCTTCTTGAGCTTGCGGCCAGTGAAGGCGAAATTCAACGAGCGCTCGACCTGCTCTTTCGCATGGCGATAGAGCTTGCTCTTGGTGCCGCGATAGCCGCGAGCCAGTTTCAAAATCCCTTTGCGTTTCTGCAATCTCTTGTTTCCGCGTTTCGCGCGAGGCATAAGTCCCTCCTTATCGGGTGCTGGGTGTCGGGTGCCGGGTGTCAGTTAAACAGAGGGGCTGGCGGCTTTCTAACCGCCGCCTAACCTCAACACCTGATCCCCGTTTAATAATTTTTAGCTGCGACCGTATGGCAACATGCGCTTGACCAACTTCTCGTCGGCTTCGGCAACCATCACATCAATATCGAGATGCCGTTTGCGCTTTGCCGTCTTGCTGGTCAGGATATGACGGGCGTGCGAATGGCCGCGTTTGACCTTGCCTGTAGCGGTTAAGCGGAAGCGCTTGGCTGCTCCCTTATGGGTTTTCAGTTTTGGCATTATTCCTCCTAATTCTTAAATGATCATTTCTTCTTCGGCGCAAAGACGATAGACATATTCATGCCTTCAAGCCTCGGGCGCGCTTCGACGGTGCCGAACTCGGTGAGATCTTTTTCAAGCCGTTGCAGCAGTTCGCCGCCGAGTTCTTTGTGAGTGATTTCGCGTCCGCGAAAGTGTACGGTGGCTTTCACCTTATCGCCATCTTGCAGCATGCGTGCGGCGTTGTTCTTCTTGAAGGTGTAATCGTGGTCGTCGGTGCCGGGGCGGAACTTAATCTCCTTGACGGTGATAAAGGTCTGTTTGGCTTTCGACTCTTTCTGCTTCTTCTTCTGCTCGTACTGCCACTTGCCAAAGTTGATGATGCGGCAGACGGGCGGCTGAGCCTGCGGCGCAACCTCGACGAGATCGAGCCCTTTGCTGCGAGCGATCTCCAGCGCCTGCTGTGGCGTCATAATCCCAAGCTGCGCGCCGTCGTCGTCAATCACGCGAATCTCGCGCACGCGAATGCGCTCGTTGATGCGCACTGACGGGCTGCGGTCGCGCCGGTCACGAAAATTCCTTCGTCCTTGAAAGCTACTAATAGTCGCTCCTCCTGAACCGTACAGGCCGGTTACAATCATCAACCCCTCAACGCAAGCCATCAGCTACTGCGTCAGCCTGCGCTACGAACCCCTGCGAACGATTGAAAGGCTAACAGCAAAACGCTGCGCTCATGATCGGCCTATCCGGGTCATGAAAAATCCATGCACCGGATAAACCCACCTTGATTCAGTTCCCTACGAACAACATTCAGGCGTCATCGCCGCGCTGGTCGGATCTTGCGTCAGCGCCCCCGGCATCAGGCCGGCTGTAAGGTGCCGGCCTATCTTGCAAATCGCCAGAGGTCTTCAGGAGCTGACGCAAAATAACGAATTCAGACTCTCTGATCCTGAGAGTTTGAAACAGATCATAGGCGCGTGCGGATTTGAACCGCAGCCTCCTATCGTGTCAAATCCCAAACGCGAATAGTAGCAAATGAGATGGATTGGGCGCAAGTAGTATGCGTATCTGCAACTTGCGCCGCTTTCTCAATCCGAGCGATTGAGTTCTCTAGAATAGGAAGTCAACCAACTGTCTAAGAACCGCAACCGCTCCGGGCTGGGAGCGCAGGCGTCCCGACTGCTGGTATTAAAATCAGCAGGCGTGTTTTAGTCAGCTTTCGCAACGTATAGTGGCGTAGCGAGGATTACCGGGCCTTTCTTTCCGCCACGTCGTGAGAAGTGTGGTTCATATAAAAGCCGTTTGGCTAAAAACTCTAGCTGCTCTGGAGGACTCTTCATTGATGTCAATAACTGGTGAATGGCCTCGAAGACCTCCGTCTGCTCAGTCTGGATAGTGCCTTGAAGATACGCGAGAATAAAGTTTGTTGTTGACCCGGCAGGTGCAGGCGGGACGCCGCTTGCTCCCACCATATGCTTTGCCGATCCAAACAGCCCCATCACTGTCTTATTTGTCTCGCCCCCGAAATAGACTAGCGGGGCCCCGTCTTTAAGATTGCCTCCCAATGTCCCCGACTTCATTGGAAGAGTGTCCTCGATATATGAATCTGGTTCATCAACACTACCCAGATTCCCATACTCTCGTATATAGGTTACAACCGTTTCGAGCTTGCTGATGCGACTCTCCTCAGTTTCGACCTCCGATTTTCTTTTGGCGCTTAATAGCTTTAGATCGATGCCGAACTCTGTAGCAATCTTTTTCTTTACCGTGTGAGGGACTTGCGGCAGGAGCATTTCTATCTTCGCGTCGGAAATGTAGATGTAATATTTCATCTCTTCTCTTATACCGCCATTTATGCCATTGTTTGGTGAATCGACAAAATAAGTAGCCCAAAACGACCGAGCGACAGATTTTATTCCCTCGTCAGAATAATCGCGTAAGCGGCTCTCTTTCAGATACCAGTCAAACCGATTCGCGTCAGTTCACTTTCTCGATTTTCCTGTAGCCTGATGGCACCTGGAATGATTTGCCGGGACTCGAATCCTCAGGAATTTGTGATTCACAAATCTGCTGCTCCTCATTAACTACCTTCAGGGGAATACCAAACTGCATAATTATGTCTAATATCGTGGGTTTCAAAGATACTTTCTTCCAATAGTCCTCTGGATAAATGGACTTCATTCTTTGGCGTAGACTCATTGGAATCAATTCGCTAGACACCCATGTTTCACCTGCGTATTTATCTCCCCATCTGTCAATTACCTTGCGGACTCTGACGCCGGATATGATGTCCGTTTCATCCGTCAGTCTAATCTCATGGTTACTTAACCAATGGCCGGTTTTCTCATGATACTTATTGCCTTCATCAACCTGTCGGCTAATAATCGCTTCTACCCTGTCATAGCTTAGGACACTATAAACCTTCTTTTTGTGACCTAAGGTGATAACCGCTTCATCCGTAAACAGGAAAGAATAATCCTTGTCGCTGGTTTCAATCAGAATATTCCGATCATTCAAATAAATGTACATTGTCCCCATTCTCTCATTACTCCGGCCTTGAACCGGCTTGCAGTCTGATCGATCAAACGTGATGACCTTCGATTGCTGGGCCAGCGTGGTTGCAGGCCAGCTAAGGGAGAGAGTAGCCAGCATTAAGCAAAGTGAGAGATTCCTGGTCATCATAAGTTCATCCTTTTTGTTCTCAACTTATCGCACACTTCATAGATCGGTCTAACGTTCACATTCAAGCGGCGCGCGTGAGGAAATCCGAGTCACAATAAAGTATGCTTTTGCGGGCTCGCCTGGAATGCGTGGTCAGGTGATTAGTGCTTTCCTTGAGCCATCCATTTTCCACTCTGTTTTTCTCTAAAAATCCGGCTACCGCTTCCACTCTTGAACGGGGCTTAGGATCATTGCTGTCCTGGGAGTTTGAAGCAGATCCGGGAGCAAGTCCTCATAAGCTTTTCTATATTCTTTCATCTGATTTTTGATGAACGCCTCCACGGACGGCTCGCGCCACCTCTCGTAAAGAGTGAACAAATTTGCATCTTCTGCGCTTTGATCCAATAGGCAAGTCACGAAGGTATCTTCCTGTGACATGCGATCAATGAGTTGCGTTACAGATCGCTTCCATTCTTCGACGCGTTCCGGCTTAAGATGAAGCTGTACAAAAAAGACCAGATCAGTGCTGGGCATGATTCCCCTCCTTCGCCCGTAATTGTTTGGTGCGGTCAAGGCCATCACGCTCTAACTCGCCCGTTGGCTTCAACATCCTGGACGAGCGGTTCAACGCTCAAGTTCGCGGGGCTGGCGCAACCGCGCCGGACAATGTACGATCAGGTGTGCGCCGGTTACGGCGCAACCGCTAGTTCGGCGGCGCGTTCACGTGATCACACACGTCAACGTGACCCTGTCCATAAAAACACTGCCAAGATCAGCATGAATATGGCTGTCCCGCCATGTATCGCCAGGGCCATCGGGTTGCTTGCACCCACGCTCACGTACACGTTGATACAGTCCCCTATCGGAATCAACGCCGCGACCCCGATGAAGGCAGCCAGCACCCGGCGGCCTACCCCAATCCACAGCAGCGCGATCACGAGCAACCCTGACACGATGTCGCGAGTGCCCTTGGCCCACAGGTAGGCCAAAGTCCGAGTTCCATCAGCCGGCACGCCGAAGGCTTCGGCTGCGGCGTGCGGTGCGACAAGAAAGCGTGCTCCGATGAAGATGATGCCGGCTGCGATAAGCACGACTAGCCAAAATAACGTTGAGTTTCTATTCAAATCCCTGTTCTGAATCACACCTCATGATAGCATCAACGAGGTACAGGCGATAACCGCCCAACGCTGCGCATCAGCGGGGCCGCGAGCGGCACTGATGGGTTGATGAGAAACTTGCTTCGCGGCCTCCGTTGAATGCAGTTGTTAGGCTTCGACCGTTAATTTGCGGAACTTCTTCCGCTCTGTTTCTTTGCTTTTTTACTTTTGCCCTGATGTAATAATCCAGCAGTTACAGATCCGCCTATATCAGGCTCAAGCTGAAACAACTGTCCAGGCCGAACCCCTAAGGCTCTGCACAATTTTTCAATCGTCTCTAAACCAATCTGCTTAGATTCGCCTCGCCAAATTGAGTAAACCGTCTGGTAATGCAAATCCGCTCGCTTCGCAAGGTCTAAAGCATTTCTTATCCCCTCGCGTTCTGCCACCTCTTTGACCAGTAGCTTTATCATACTGGCCTTTTATATCATGGGCGGCATATGTAGCCAACTACTTGAAAATATTGGCTTTAGATGCTTTTTCGCTAATTATCAAGATCGGCTACGTAAAATATTAATGACAGGCTGTTTTTCCTAGAAAATATTAATATTTTGAATTGATTGATTTCTATAATTTTGATAATATTTTGCGCTGGTTAATCTATCTCTCAGCCTCGAAAACTTAGGGCTGAGAGTTGATTCACAAAAATATATAGGTGGAAAGCAAGATGGGTCACTCGTCGGCCAAACAATAATGGCCCGCCCAAAGAGAGAAGATCGATATGAGCAGAGAACAACTGATGATTCATATTTACTCTGTTGACCGGGCCGCTGCACAGTACTCAAAGGGATCATGTGAGACTCGCTTCGGCGGCTCCGGTCCAACGATTTGTTGGGCGTCCTACAACTGTTTTGGGCCTGGAGCATTAATGGGTTGGTCTTCCGCCTGTTTCTTCAAACGAGTGAAGATGGTATCAAATCCAATGCCGGCAGAGATGGCTACCAGGACCGCAGATATGAACTGAATCTTATCGGTCGCCCCGACCACGGTTGCAGAAGGCGCTAGGACGCCGGGTGCGCCAACCCATTGCGGGACGAGGTACGCCATGCCCACAACAAACCCGGCAACGCCACCGAGGACAAGCGATGTCAGCGGCGGAGTTTCTTCAGTTCCCCAAATGACCGAACGGACAAGGGCTCCCATCGCGCCTGCTACGACTAGACCTGCGAACATGAGAAAGGGGTAGAGCTTCGGCGGTGGCGACTGGGCCACCCCGAAGAAGGCTGCCACTAAAAGAGCAAGGAAGGCACATCCAGCCCACACGGTCTTTCGTTTTTGAGAAGAGGCTTTCAAGTATTTCGTTTCCCGTTGGCGAGCTTCCGCACGCTGCTTAGCCCGTTCTTCGCACTTGTTTCTCAACCACGTAACCGATTGTGTAATGGTATGCGTCGTTGAGGAGGGATAGTCGTCCGCACCCCTGGCTAACTCGGTTCGAATGACTCCAGCCGAACCATCGAATTTGTCTATGGCGAGAACCGGCAAAGGACGAGCCAGGGCAATCTGCCCAGCAATGAGCGTTGATGTCGCGCCCGCCATCAAGAGCACAGCGTCCACACCCTCAGCGTTGACAAGCGAACGGTAGAACGGAGCCTCCCAATCCTGGCCAGGAAATAGAAGGGGATCGAAGAGTTCACCCCGCGTGTCCTGTTCGGCGAACTTCACCTGATTCTTTTGTGACTCAGGAAAGCGCACGCGAATCGATTTAGCACCGACACCTGGGGGAAGCGCCGTCACGTAGCCTGACACAACATGGGGCTCAAGCGACGCATCCTCAGAGAAATAGACAACGAGGCCCATCCCCGCGGTTGCCAGGGCGGCCCCGATCTCTTGAGCTGTCTCCCTGGCCTTGACCTTAGTAGAATCATCTAACTTCCAGATGCCGCCAATGATTGCGACGAACGGCGTGCTAGTGTTTGCCATCGAAGCCTCCTTTCAAACTATTCGATAAGGTGTTCTCCGAAGAAACTGTCGGTGCCCGTCGGCTCGCGGAAGTAGTAACGCCCAACGTTGCGCATCAGCGGGGCCGCGAACGGCACTCAGGGAACGATGAGAAACTTGCTTCGCAGCCTCCTAAGAAACCTCCGGCGATTGCAGTTACGGCAAACCGCGTTGGATTGCAACCAACCGCAGAATCAGTTAACTCCTTAGCTAACTCCTCTGCCGCGTTTACCCATTATGCGGCCA
>Ga0307468_100000023_pt1 | contig 120836 bp, 111 predicted proteins | sample atmdna_FD_203085 | JGI IMG/M metagenome (GOLD analysis project Ga0307468, IMG submission 203085) | Hardwood forest soil microbial communities from Morgan-Monroe State Forest, Indiana, United States - atmos_gases AM2C_05 | ecosystem: Environmental > Terrestrial > Soil > Temperate forest >...
CGTGGCAATACAAATTGTCGGCAATCTACTACACGCCAGAAGTCACAGCCGCTCTTGAGCAGATGGCGGTTGCAGAAAGGTTAAAGGCTGCCGCTTGAGTGTCCCAATCTCATGCGGCCCGATTTAGGTCGCCCCGGTACAACAGCAATCGGATGTGAGGCGGAGTGACACCGAGGTAGCGGGCGGCCTCCGGTGTTGTCACCATCGCATTCATCTATATGATCGTCCTTCCATTACTCACATAGCCTATGACCCACCATTGGTCTATGATCTGCCATATTAACTACACCGTTGTTATACCATTTGTCAATCGTGGTTCATTTGACTACTCCACGTTTCTATTATGAAGGGCCTGCACCGTGACGGAATGCCCCTCGCGGCAGCGCCCATTCTTGTTCTGGCAGGATAAAGAAGCGGCTCACGTCGAAGTGTGGAGACATCGCCTCGTTGACTAATTCTTCGTCGGCTTCCGTGATGAGCGGCGCTGCGGCTCGCTCGGCCTGCTCGATCACGCTTTGCTTGCGCTGGATCGTCACGCCGAATTTCCTTTCATATTCTGCGATACGGTTGAATCGAAGCCGGTCCAGCAGCCGGATGGTCGCCCATTCCTGGGGGCCTCCGAAGATGCACATCATACAACTTACCCTTGAGAAGCCCAGCCTGTATGCCGGGTGTGGCAGGACGCGGTGACGTTTGATGATCTCCCAAACATCGCACTCTCTCCAGTCGATCACCGCGCGCCACTGGTCAACCCTTCGCAAGCTGCTCGTGGCTTTGTGCCGTTCTACCTCGGCGTAGCGACTCCTGTTCGCCGACTCTTCGCGCCTCTCGCCGGAGATGACGAGAATAGTCTTACCTTCAAAGCGAGGGTCGCCGCAGATGGCCGCGCTCGCCACGTCGATCTTGAGGTAAGAGCTACACCATCGCACCGAGAGGTCGCCGGTCACTTGCGGGAACATGAGCCTTGATGAAACTTTTCCCCGCGTGCCTCCCGACGTTTTGAAAGTGCCGTCTCCTAATTGATAAGTACAGGGCGCGGTGTGCGCTCCCTCGCGCAGCATCTCGCCTTCAAAGCCGTCTTCCTTCCACTGCCAGCGAAGCGTTAAGCCCAGGGCCTCGGCAGTAGCGATCACATAGCCCTCCGTCACCGGCCAGTCCATCAGTCCGGGTAGACCGCCGAAGATGCGCGGCCTGCCGTCAATGGATTGATGCCATAGCTCGATGCGCTCCGGTTCGACTCCTAGCTCTAACAGATACAGCACAGCCGCCAGGCTATCCTTACCTCCCGAATAGAAAACGATGATCTTGTCATACTCCGTGAGCGCGAGTAGCGTGCTCGTATCGGATCGCACAGCCATACGGCGCGAATCTTCAAACAGCGGGAGTTGAATTTGTGATCTGCTCACGTCTTATAGCTCTGCTTCAAATTCACTGCTCGGTAATTAATGAAGAAGATCGTTCCTTCTTCTCTTTTGTTTTGGTTATCAGGAATTGGAGCTGCTGGCCGATGCTCAAGCCGCGCATGGGAACTTCGACGGTGAAGCCGTAGCGTGTGAGGTCGTATTCAAGGTGTTCACGGTAGAGCTTTCCGGCCAGGACGATGATGTGTGACCTGGGCGGCACTACGCTTCTCAGTTCGGAGATGACGCGCCACGCCCATTGCTCTCGCTCTCGTCTGCTGCACTCCTTCAGCGTGAAGTCGTAAGGCGCTGTGACGCGCTCCGGGTCTAGGAGTCCGTGCAACGCGCTCAAGATATACCAGGCGTCCGCGTGCGCCTCGGCAAATTCCCGCGCTCGACGAAACAGAGGCGAGGTGTAAAGGTCGGCTAGCTCGCCCCAATCTCCTTCGCTGTGACGGCGTAAGAATTCGGATGGTGATTGCCCGGCTTCTTCGAGTGCCGCCTGTGCGCCGCGCGTCATGCAGGTTTGCCCAAGCCTAAAGCGCGTAATGTCAGTGTTCGTGCTCACGTTTTGAGTCTCCTTTTCATTCTTTTTTTTGAGGGCGTTTCCCCCTCGTAGTGGCAAGGGGCACACGACTGGGCGCTCGTCCCGCGCACCCGCAGGGCGAAGCATTAGCGGAGACTCTGGAGCGTGAGCGGAAGAGTTGCGCGGGCGGGCTGTCGTGGGACAATTGTTACGGAGAGGGGATAAGCTGAAGCAGTCGGCCAAATCGCAGCCATAGCTGCGTCCTTATTTTTCGCCTTCGTAACTGCCTTTGTTTGTCAATTAAGAATAGTGCTTCTTGCGTCTTTTTCGAGGCAATAATTTGCTCCTCAGAATGCTCTTGCACATGGCGCGGTAATTCGTAGTACAATCGCACCGCTAAGGGTTGTGAAATTTTGCACAAGCAGTCTTGATGATCTTTAGAAGGCGGAGCTTAACTTCCCCGGCTTACGATTCTTCACCACAGTTAAGCTGAAAGTCGCCACGCGGATACACTTCCCCCTAGCCGCCCATGACGGAAGGCGGACGTGCAAATGGGTTAGCTTAGAGGCTCACAGAAGCGGCGTTTAGAACCGCAACCTGAGTCCTAAGAAAAGCGCGAGGGTTAGCAGCATCACACCGGCACCGAGATCACTACTGTTAGCAACTTGCTTGTCCAAAGTAGCAGCCACACTATCAGTAGTAGTTTGACCCGAAGCCGCCTTGACGCTTTGCTCACCCGGTTCACAGATGCAGTCAGGGCTGCTGCCACAGGCACAGTAATACCCAGCAGGCGTTACGTGTCCAGCCACCGCTAAAGTAGCGAATGGGGCCGAGTTGATGTGCTTGTCGCCTTCTGCGGGCGACAAGAAGATCGGGAGTATCAGGATGCAAACAGCCGCTAAAAGTAATCTAATTCTCACGTCCTTTTCCTCCTTAAATCGGATGGCCGGTTGGATACCGGCCATCGGCAAACCTGAACTTAATCAGCAAATTTCTCAAGCACTTATCCAACGAATAAACAGACGTCAATCGCTCAACCACCTGGCAGAGAGACTTATATCCGTCGCGGATCTAGCCTATCCACTTCGTCAGATGGATGCTGTCGAACAGGCAAGCGACATTTTGCTTGGCTTGCCACTACCCCGTGAACTCAGAAATGTTGGCATTTACTATAAGGCTTATTGCATCAAGCGGAGAGGACAATTTGTTGAGGCACGTGCCATGTTTGAGCGGGTCGCGGATGAAGCCACTTCCAAGTATAAGGCGAGGGCGCTCTTGGGTCTCGGCTCTGTCGCCTTTGACAGCGGCGATTTCCCATCGGCGATGTCACTATACGTCGAGGGAGGCCGCGCGGCGATGCGCGCTCGTGAGTTAGACCCTCTGACGGCATTCTACTCGCAGTGGGCCGTCGCCATTCTGAAAAGCATTGACGGAAATCACAGAGGCGCTCTCACCGATTTAGGAGGAATGTTCCCGCTCGCCCGCGCAGTCGGCGCCTCCTATCCGCCACTCTTCTACAGTCATCTCAACAGCATGTCTGTGGAGCTGCTGGAGTCCGGGCAGATCGTTGAAGCTCAAAACGTGAGCAAGATCGTCCTTGCGTCACCTTTTGCCGATGCGTATCCTGAGTACCGCGAGACCAGCATAGACATAGCGTTGAGAGGACGCCGTGCCTCTCGGTCGGTTGTATCTTTCGCTCAGTCTAAATTAAACGCACAGAATGTTCTGCGCTTGCCTCCGGCAGAACACGTCAATAGCGATACTTCAGTCGAGCCTGCGCCTGACCATCAGAAGCCGGCACGGGTATTCGACATGCAGAAGTGGAAGAAGAAGATGGGGAAAGAACCGAACGGCGATCACAAGGATAGTAAGTCTGACAAGGATATGAGTCAGGATGAAATACTCTACGAGATCATGAACATCTTCACTGAAAAAGACATGGACCGGGAGATTCGCCTTGAGATGCTTGAGTCTATCCGAAGACTTGCCGCAAAGAAGCGGGCTAACAAACAGGAAAAGGGCCCTGGTAAGGACTCGGATCAGGATTCGGATTAACGGACTTTCTTCCCGCGCCTTCCGCGCTGCCTCACCGGTTGATTCTCCTCGTAGGAAAATCTCAGCATCCTTGTGACGGCGGCGCGTCCGCCCTCCGATATACGCATAAACCCTCTCAGCGCCTCCGCCAATTCCGGGTCCATTGCGACTCTCTCCATCATACTCAAAATCTCTCTCACATCCGGCGCGTTCGATTGGCTCTCATCAGGCGGACAGCCCGTGACGGCGGTAAAGACTTCATGCGGGCCGACGCCCAGCCCTGCGGCCAAAGCCAGCATCGCTTTCGCGGTCGGGTTCTTCTCCACACCTCTCATAATCTTGCTGACGTGGCTGCGGTCAATCTTATTGCCGGAGTTGCGCTCGACATCCGTCGCACCCAACCCCTTCTGCTTCATCACGCGCGCCACATATTCTCCGAAAGTTTCTCTTCTCATATCACCACCGCACGAAAGGTCAACGCTTCTTCTTTGAGCCTGACCTCTCTGGCCTTCCCGCCTGACTCTCCTCTCCATGGAGTCGCAGCATCTTCAGGAGCGCCTGACGTCCTTTCTGCGAGAGACCTACCAGCCCCCGCACCGCGTTCGTTAACTCCGCGTCCATTGCGACCCTCTCCATCAGAGCCAGAAACTCCAGCGCGGGCACAGGCATCTCGCCTTCCTCCAACGTACAGCCGGTGACGGCGGTAAAAACCTCGTGCCCATTCACGCCCAGCCCCGTAGCCAAAGCCATCATCGCGTTCGCCGACGGATTTGTTTCGAGACCGCGCATGATCTTGCTGACGTGGCTGCGGTCAATCTTGTTGCCCGATCTGCGTTCGACATCTACCGCCTTCAACCCCTTCTGCTTCATCACGCGACTGACGTACTCGCCGAATTCTTCTCTGCTCATGGCTCTCCATTATAAACATATTTTCGCGTAACGTGGGTATATTCCTTTAGTATCTTCCCGATTTGTGCATTTTTGCCTTGACAGTGATTTTACGCACACGTAATATGGCTCACGTCCAAAAGCTGTTGTTTACGTATCAACTTTGAAAATGATGACGGCATGCATTAGAGCAAAATATTCGGATGTGTCGCTCAAGGCTCGCCTACCACGTTATCAGGAAAGCCAATTGCTCAAGGACAACACGCGCAACCGACTGGGCGATACCCGTCTTCAATCCCCGGCGGGCATCACGGGAGGTAGGCACTCCCTGCCTAGCCAGTGCCCACCAGCCACAAAACGAGTCTCAGGGCGTCACATCTTTGGTTGCGCGTGCTTTTTTTCTGCTCAGGCATTTTTTATCACATGGTTTGTTGTGGCTCAACCGAAAGGTGATTTTTCTTGAAGCCTGAAGCTGCGAAGCCGTGCGCCTGCAAAGGCACGGGGTGCTCATCAAGGCGGGCGAGTACCCCGACTTAGAAGATCGTCGGTGGTGTCCGAATTGTCAGGTCGGCCAGGCGAAAGCCGAGAAGGTGGCAGAGATCGTCGCGCGTTCGATGTCGAAGCGCACAATCAGGGCGGCGTAGTTTGATCTTTCATTCTTTACCTCCTCAATCTTTTTCGGGTCGCCGCAGATGGAGCGGGGGGCGGCGGCGACCCTTTGGGAGGGGCGTAGTGGAGAAAATGGCGTAAGGGGACATAAGCCATTTAGAGACTACGCCCCCTCGGTGTGTGCGAAGCCATGAATGACCGGGACTTCAAACCTTCAAGGTCTCCTCCGGGGCCGAAAACGTGAGTGGCGCGAATCCGGGTCGCGCAAGTCTTCCGTGCGTGAGGCAGATCGGGCGGCGTGGGCGATGAAAGGTTTGGATGTTTCATCTTTGAAAGTTTTCTCCTTATAGACTTAGACGCAGTTCATCCGATGGGGAGCGCGGTCGCCAAAGCGAGGAATGGGGAACCTCGCGGGCGAAGCCGGGTGGGCGCACTCCCTATCATTTTTAACAGGTCTTATGTTGATGATGGGAACGCTACTGACAAACTCGAATTCTGTATTTTTGAATCCTTCTTTAGCGGCTGGAGAGGGGCGCGGAGTACCGAAGCAATTTTACCTGGGGACTTCTCGCTCGGCGTTCCTCTCTTTTTTTTAAGACGCTTTGCGATCAACGATGAGATGAAAGATTCCTGATTAACCTTTCTGCGGCCAGAGGGAACGCACGCGGTCGAGTCGGTGATATAGGTTCGGCAAACCGCGTGGCGTTCCCTCTCTTTTGTGTCATGAGGAAAGAGGCGGTCATGAGACAGGCAACCCTGAGTTCCGTGGCGCGGGCCATCTTTTCCCTTTTTCTGCCGTTACACGGTCTTCACAGCAATCGCCGTAACGTATCCGACTGGCGCTTATGGCAAAGAGAAGGACGGATGAGTTTGTCCGTGTTCGTCATCGAAGGCGACCCGACCGTCGCCGGGTTTTTAGTCGAAGTCTTCTCACAGCAGGGCTGGGACGTCTGTGTTCCTCGTAACGGAACGGGCGTGGCCGTCACGTTACTTGGCGACCGGCGCTTCGACCTCATCACGGTCAGCTACCGCTTCCCGCCCACCAACGGCGTCGAGATCATCCGGCTGATCCGTGAGCTTGAGCACCGCAAAGAGACGCCCGTGTTGATGCTGACGGGCGGCCCTGACATGACCGCAGAGGCATTGGCGGCAGGTGCCAATGAAGTGCTCTATAAGCCGATTGCGCCGGGTTGTCTGGTCGCCGCTGTCTTCAGGCATTCATCCTCCCCGGTTGCCCCGTAGCTCGTCGGAATAGCCGTAGCTGCGGTCCGGGAGGGGCGCGAGCATTTGGCGGGGGTGAAAGCGGGTTCGCTTCCACTGGCGAGCTCCCAGCCTCAAAGGGAAACCAGATCGCTCGCGCCTCCTCCCGCTCTAAATCGTCGGAGTGCGTGTGGTTCATGCGGGTAATTTGCATCGATGTGGTTGTCGCAATCGAGGTCTATCGCGCCAAAGCTCTAGAGGGGCTGGAGCGTGCCGTATGGGTGGCGATGGTCGCCCGCCTCACTTTCGAGGCGCGGCTGACCGCCGTGGCGGATCAACGCCTGGCAGCGGCGCTCCGCGACTGGCTTTTTATCGAGAGCTTATTCGGCCCGCCGGAAAACGGATCGGATGAATGATGCCGGCAAGCCACTATCCATCCTGGTCATCAATGTCAGCCGCGAGCGGGTCGAACGCTTCGCTGCCGATTTCGGGTTGCAGATCGGCCATGCCGAAACTTACAGCGACCAAGCCGCCGCGATGGCGGCTTTGCAGGGGCAACGTCATTACGACCTCATCATCACTTCATCCGGCGGGCCGGGGACGGATGAGATGGAACTGCTGCGACAGCTCCATTCACTCGCTCACCGCAGGGACACGCCGGTCGTGAAATTATCACCGCCGGCACGAGAGGTTGACATTCGCATGGGCAAAAGCGGCAAAGCCGGCGGGCGAAGGCACCGAACGCCTGGCTTCACAGAACAGATGAAGGAACTCGCCGCTGCCGCACTGGCGCAGAAGGTCGGCTACCTTAAGCTAGAAGATTTCCCCGACGCGCGACTGTTCGATGACCTCCCCACCCGGTCATACGGCCCGCACAAAATAGTCCGCTGCAAGCATGACGAACTGTTGCTCGTCCGGCGCGGTCTGGTCGAGGTCTGGCAGACACATCACGACCGGCTCGTGAAACAGCTGATGATCGGCACGCTCTTCGGGGAGATACCGCTGCTCGGGCAGACGATGGTAATCACCCAGGCGGTCGCCGGGCCGGCAGGCACGACCATCGCGGTGACGAACGCTGAAAGAGTGAGAGAGTTGATTAAGGCAAATGCGCTCGCCCTGGCCGAGAAGCTCTACCCTAGGCTGGCGGCGGTTGACGCCGAACACTACCGGGTCATTTTCCAGCCGGCGGAATCCCGGCTGGCGGCGCTGCTCCTGGAGTTGGCTGGCGAAGGCTCGACCGTCGAAGGACTGACGCAACGGCAGCTTGGGGAGAGGCTGCGGCTGATGCGGGAAACGATTGTGGCTTCGGTCGCTTCCTTGAAAGCGAAGAAGCTCATCGGCGTTGAGCGCCGGAAGATGGTCATCTTCGACCGGAAGGCGCTCGAAGAACTGAGCCGGTCGTGAATGCTCTGGAGAGCATTGAGGACGGATGAAACAAGCGAAAGCGGCCCGCCACATTCGCGAGTTGTTCGCCGAGCGCGGGGTCGAGGTGGTGTCGCGCCGCCTCAATCTCCCCGACGGCCAGCACTGGGTGGTGTTCGAGCGCAACGGGCGACAGGTCGGTGTTGATATGGCTTCCGGCATCTGGCTCAGAAAGTCTACCGCCGGGGGATGGCGCTGCGTGGCGATGCCGCTCTCGACCAGCGGCGCGATTATGGCCGCCGAGTTTCTGTGCAAGGATTAATTTTCGTAATCATTCCATGAATGAACTAATGTTGCCTAAAGAGCGCACAACGCGGTGAGGATAATGATCTCACCGCTGACGAGATGAACCAGGCGCGTCGTTGAATGAGCATGGAGATGGCCTCTTTCCGAGGTTGAACTTGCTGATTGATGCGGCTGACAGCCCGGCTCCCGTGTCGCCGTCAGACGTCGCCTCCTTCAGCCTGATGTCCCATGCTGTCGAAATTTCCCCGAACCATTGAGCGCATGACTCATCGTGCGCGCAAGCGCCGCCTTTCGGGGAACGACGATGGACGACCTTACCACCGCGCCGCTCGAAGCGCTGGCTGCTCAAGCCTACGCGACCGCTTACGCGCATCATGGCGATCTCGGCCTGACGGCGGAAGCCTTCTCATCTCACCTTTACTCGATCATCTACAGGCGCGCCGGCGCGAGCGCGCCCGCCCTCGCCGCCTGCAAGTTCATCGCCCGGCTGCATCTGAGCGACCTCTACCTGGCGTTGGCCTGCGCTCTGGGCAGCGAGCCTGCATGGGCCCGCTTCGCGTCGCTCTACAATCCGGGCATCCGCCAGGCTTGCCAACACCTCTGCCCACCTAATGCCGCCAGGGAATTCGCCGACGCCCTGCCTGGCGAACTCTTCCTTCCCGACGCCACGGGCCGCAGTCGCATCGCCTCCTATGAAGGGATCAGCCCGCTAACGGTCTGGCTTGCCGCCGTCATCAGGCATTGGGCCGGCAGCGAACGCCGGCGCAAGGTCAACCACCTGGAGCGGATCGACCAGCTACCTGATATAGCTGACGAGACCAGCATCTTTAGAATCGAGGCGAGGCTCAGGGCTGACCGCTACCGGGCTTTGATCAAGGATTCGATGGAGTCGGCCATCGACCTGCTCAGTGACCGCGAGCGCCTCATCCTTTGCCTGCGCTACGAGCGCCAACTCAAGGTGAGCGACATCGCCAGGCAGTTCGGCGTCAAGCCGCACGCTATCACCCAGCAGATTGATCGCAGCGGCCAGAAGCTGCGGCGGCGAATCATCTATCTCTTAACGATCCGGCACCGGCTTGGCCCGGCGGTCGTCGAAGAGTGCGTCGCCGACCTGCTGAACAATCCAGAGCACGCGCTGCCGGCGTTGAGCATGGTCGGGCCATGACCAGTGAGCTATGCGGATAACTCGCCGGTCAGCTTCTCGATTTTGGCGCTCAGTAAAAAAATTTCAAAGATTGCAAAAAAGAGCATGAAAAAATCGGGGTTCATATCTCTATATACATGAGGGCCTGAACCGGCCCGGAATCAGCAACCCGTTGTACTGGGCGAAGCTTTGCCCACGCGCTCCAGCGCGGCGCGTGCGGGTCGAGGTGTGCCAGCGAAAGGAGCGACGATGTCCAAGAGGAGAATCGGCAACCGCAGCCAACTCAGGGTGAACAGACGCGGCAAGCGACAAGCCGTCATCGTTGTCGGACTCGTATTGGCACTGCTCGCCGCCAGCGCGGCGCTCGCCAGGTGGTCGGGCCTCTTTGCGGCAGGGCAGAAATCCGGCAAGACGGGCGTCGCGGTGACGACCACAAGCGTCGTTTCAAGCTCGCCGTCTAAAGAGTATATCTACGCCGGCGGACGGCTGATCGCCACCGAAGAACCTGCCAGTGGCGGTGGCGGCGGCGCTCCAACGATTTCGCAACTCAATCCCATTTCCGGCGCGCAGAACAGCAGTATCTCTTTGACCATTACCGGCACGAATCTCGCCGGCGCCACCTCGGTCAACTTCAACCCAGCCAGCGGAATCACCGTCAGCAATATTAATTCATCAGCCACTCAGGTTACCGCTAATATCAGCATAGCTGCGACCGCAGGGCTCGGCGGGCGCGATGTCTCGGTAACGGTCGGATCACAGACCTCGAACATCAAACCCTTTACGGTAACCTCTGCAAGCAGTCTGCCGTCCATTATCAGCCTGGTTCCGAACCCGGTACCGGTCAACAACACTGGCTTCACCCTGACGGTCAACGGCACGGGCTTTGTTTCCGGCGCGCAAGTCTATGTCAACAGCAGCCAGCGAAACACCACTTTTTATAGCGCCAATTTGTTGACGGCAGACCTCCTCGGTTCGGACCGCTCAACGGCTGGCGTGAGAGCGATCACCGTCGTCAATCCCGACGGCGGAACTTCAACCCCTTTCACGTTGACCATCAGTTCGATACCCAATCCAGTTCCTCATATCGGCGGCATCAACCCGCAATCGGCAACCGCAGGCGGACCAACCTTCAACATGACGGTGACCAGCGACAACGGCTCCTTCGTCAACGGTTCGTCCGTGCGCTACGATGGCAGCCCCCGCTTTACCACCTATGTCAATGCGAACACGCTGATCGCGCAAATCTTCGCGACAGACATCACGACTGCCAAGATCGGCACCCATTACATTACGGTCTTCACCTCATCCCCAGGCGGTGGCACCTCCAACCAGTACCCGTTCACTGTCGGTTCCGCGGGCGCGAGTGGAACCGGTCTGCGCGGCCAGTACTTCAATAACATGACGCTGTGTGGCACGCCTGTAGTGACCCGCACCGATGCGACGGTTGACTTCTGGACGGCTGGCAGCCCGGCGACGGGAATCAACCCGGATCAGTTCAGCATCCGCTGGACAGGGCAAGTGCAACCGCAGTTCTCGGAAACCTATACCTTCTACGTGCGCTGCGATGATGGCGTACGGCTCTGGGTCAACAATCAGTTGTTGATCGATAAGTGGTTCGACCAGTATATCCCGGAGTGGAGCAATACGATCACTCTGGCGGCCAATCAAAAGTACGACATCCGCATGGACTATTACGAGGATGGCGCGGGCGCCGAGGCGCACCTGTCCTGGAGCAGTCTGTCGACGCCCAAGCAGATCATTGCAACCAGTCGGCTCTATCCGCCGACTGGCACACCGGTCATCTACGAAGGGATGGTTGAGCAAGCTGACTGCGCGACGATCTCCGGCTGGGCCCTGGATCGCAGCTCGCCCAACACGGCCATCAATGTCGGCATCTACGATGGCACAACTCTGCTGGCAACCATCCCTGCCAACCAATCGCGCCCCGACCTGATCCGTTGCCCTGGCGAAAATGGCTTGCACGGCTTCTCGTGGCTGGTGCCGCAGTCGCTCAAGAACGGCGCTGCACACGCCATCCATGTGAAATATGCCAGCACCATCTACGAACTGGGTGGCAGCCCCAAGACGCTCACCTGTTCGGGCGTCACGCCGCCGCCGGCGGCATCCTCGCTCAACGCGGTCGCCGTGAGCGGCTCGCAGATCGATCTACAGTGGCAGTATGCCGGCAGCACGCAAAACGGCTTCGTCATTCAGCGCAATGTCGATAGTGCCGGTTACACCGATTACGCCACGATTACGAATACGGGCGCCAGAACCTTCTCGGACATCAACCTACCGGCCGGCCACAACTATTGCTATAAGGTCCTGGCTTATAACAGCGCCGGCCGCTCGGCAGAGCCCAATCCAACGGCTTGCCAGATGTTGAGCAGCGGCGGCAGCGGCATCCCGGCGACGCCGAGCAACCTGACGGCGGCTTACACGAGTTCACCACGGCAGGTGACTCTACACTGGAGCGATAACAGCTACAACGAGACCTCCTTCCAACTGCGGCGGCGCTATCATTCGGCCACAGGGAATTGGTCAATCTATGTAACGATCGCCAATCTACCTGCCAACACCACCGGCTATATCGATACCTCTGGGCTGGCGAATGGCTATACCTATGGTTATGTGGTCCGCGCCTTCAATGCCGATCCCGGCGGCGGGGCATCAGACTTCTCCAACGAAGCGCCGGTGACGATTCCTGCCGGTCAGGCGCCGATCTGTGCGGCGGTCAGCACGATCTCCGGCAGCGGCGGTACCGCTAGCTACGGCTATGTTGAAGGGACAGGAACTGCGGCCAAGTGGGGCGCGCCGAGCGCCGGCGCAACCGGTGTGGATCCAGTCAGTGGCCTGAATGCTTTGTATATCACAGACGTGGATAACCAGACCATCCGCATGGTCTACCTGGACGGTCCGGCAACCGGCAGTTCGTTGCTGATCGCCGGCAGTGGCCAGGCCGGCTACTTCGACAGCGACGACGCTTACGAGGCGCGCTTCAACAACCCGCAAGGCCTCGCCGTGATCAAGAATGCCGATGGTGTCGTCCAGGCAATCCTGGTAGCGGATACCGATAACAATGTGATCCGCCGGATATTGCCGCCGCTGGGCGGCAGCCGCTGGCGGGTCACGACCTTCTCGGGCAGCGGCACTTATGGGTTGGTGAATGGCGATGCGCAAAGCAGCCAGTACGGCTCACCCATGGGCATCGCTGTCGGCCCGAACGGCAGTATCTATGTAGCTGATTTTAACAACGCCGCCATCCGCCTGCTGAACAGCGAGGGGTTCTCAACCACCTGGTACAGCGAATCGATTCGCTTTGCCACCTTTGCGCCTGCGGGGCTGGCGATTAATGAGATCACCGGCGATATCTATGTCGCTGACCAATACGCCTCGCGGATCTGTTCGGTGACTAACGGTACGCTAGTGACGCTGGCAGGTGGGAGTAGTGTGGGTTACAACAATGCCGAAGGACAGAACGCCGCCTTTGATACGCCGCAGTATCTGGCCTGGGCCGACTCAGGCGGCAATGGCAATCTCTATATCGCCGACGCCAACAACAATGCCATCCGGGTGCTCGATCTCAATAGCCACTATGCGGTGACCACCTGGGCCGGCTCGCCAACCGCAGGCTACCTGGATGGCGCGAACTGCGGCAGTGCTCTGTTCAACCTGCCCAGCGGCGTCGCCATTGGCGCCGGCGGCGAGTTGTATGTCATTGACCGGAGCAACAACAGCGTAAGGAAAGTGCAATGAAACGACAACCGATACAGATTGCGGTCGTGGTGACGGTCTGTTTACTGGCCGCCGTGGCCTTGAGCAATCGGGGACGCACAACGATTCGCCGGCTGGCGGCAAAGCTGACCGGCAGTCCGACCGCGACGCTGGCCACCGGGCCGGGCGAGCCGACGGCAGTGGCTCAGGCCGGCCCGGATGTCGAGCAGCGCGCCCGCATCCGTCATGGCTGGACAAGCAGCATCACGAATTCGGTGGTGCAAGGCACGATCATCACCTACAACCGCAACGGTGGTGTCATTGATCAGGCCAATCTCACAGTCTATCGCGCCTATCCGAATCGTGTGCGGGTCGAGTTGAGTCGCGGTGGCGTGGTCGAGACGATGGGGTTCGACGGCATCAGCGCGTGGCGGGCGGGGACGGCGAATCTGCCAGCGGCGCGGGCGCGGGAGATCCGCGCCTTCTTACGAGCCTGGCCGGATCGCTTGTTTAGCTCGCGTGATGGCGGCGCCGTTTACCGTGAAGCCGGCCCGCGCCTCGAGTCGTCGAAGCCGGCGCGACCCTGGCAGGGAGCGACTCACCTGGCGCGCCCGGTGGCCTATGAGCAGGTGGAGATGCAAGATGTGCTGGTGCCAGCGGCAGCGGGCCTGCCTGGCGACCGCCGGTCGGTGACCTACTACGTCAATCGCGAGACGGCAACGATTGAAGCATCGCGCTGGCTGGAACCGGATAATCCGTTGCGAGCGATCACAGATCCGGACGCGCCGAAACTCGACGTGCGAGTGGATTTTGGCGACTGGCGGCGAGTGGGGCCAGTGCTCTGGCCTTATGACATCGTGCACTGGCTGGGCGGCAGGGTGGATTTTCGCATCACGGTCAGCCAGGTGCAGATCAATCAGCCGCTCGCCGATGTGATTTTTCAGAGTCCAAACTAAATGCAGACCCTGCCCCCAAAGCCAGGATGACCTGATAGGGGATCGCGAGGAAAGCAAAGGAACAGATGAAACAGATGATAGCAGCCTGCTTTAAATTGCAGCGATGGATTAAGGGATCCCGGCCATGGCTAGTTTTGCCGGTCGCCCTCAGCTTACTGGCCGGCGGTTCCGTGATCTTCGTGTCGCGCGCCCACAATCAACCGCTGCCCACCCCAGCAAATTCAACCGGCCGTGCCGCAGTCAAGTCTGCGCCGAACGCCGCACAGAGCAAGAGCGACCCTGTACAGGTGGTCTCTTTCGCGCTCTACGATGTCGGCATCCTGCCGCTCGAGGTTCATGTGAGTACTGGCTTGGTCGCCGTCACCATTGAAGACCTTTCGGGCGGGTCGACCGGCCTGGTCATCGAGCTTGACAACAACGGCGTGCACCAGCCCGCCGGCCAGGTTGCCCTCTCGGTGCAGGGACGCGGCCGCAGCGAACTGCAGTTCGCTGCGGGCCGCTATGAGGTTTCGATGGCCGATCACCCGGAGAATCGTGCGGTGCTTATCGTCGATCCGTAGCTATCGGCTATTAATTTAAGAGTAATTAAAAGCACAAAATACTGCACAGGAGCAAGCGTCATGATGCCGAAGATGTCGAACCGAACCGGGGCCGCTCGCTGCTTTATGGCGGTCGTCATATTGATGCTGGCAACGGCCATCGCGGTCGCACAGAGCGGCCAGGTCAGTCAATATGATCATGGCACGCCGCCGCAGCACGCCGCCGGTGTCTCAGGCATCGGCAGTTATATATCGTCAGACCTCGGCACCATCAACCTGAGCAACGGCTCGCTGAATTTTAAGATTCCTTTGGGCGCGGTCGGCGGGCGCGGGTTTTATCTGCCGCTGACGTTGAACTACACCAGCAAAGTGTGGTCGGCGACGACCGGCAGCGCTGCCGTCTCGGATCCGACGCCGCATACGGAAGCGACGGCCATCGCGGTTTATGATGATCCGGCGCAGGCCGACGACTTCTTCATGAAACTTGGGGCAGGGTGGACAGTCGGCGCCGCGCCGTACATCAAGGCGCGCGGCCTGGGCATCTCCCCGGTGCAAAATCCCAACGGCTGCTCGGAATTCAACTGGATACTGGTCAAACTGACGGTCGTGCTGCCAGACAAAGGCGAGATCGAGTTGCGCGATGATCAACTGGACGGCGCACCGCACAGCGCGCAGACATTCCCCTCTACTGGCTGCCGCACGCAGGATGCCTATCGCGGCAGGCGCTGGCACGCCTCGGATGGTTCAGGGGCGGTCTTTTACAGCGACGTTGATAACGGCGTGGTCAACGGCAACGTCGCCGGCGTGCTGATCACCGCCGACGGCATGCGCTATCACTTCATCAATGCTGGCGGCGGCGGCAATCTCGGCGGCTCGGCTTACCTGAAGAGCCTCGGGCGCTGTGATTTAATTACCGACCGCAACGGCAATCAGATTCAGATCGCTTACGCTGCCCACACCGTCACCTACACGGATCAGCTTGGCCGGCATACGACCTTGCGGGTCAATGACCCGCAACAGGCACCGGTGGTGCTGACCGTGACGATGCCGGGCTACAACGGCGCGGCGCGCGTCTACACGGTCAGAACTGATACGATGAACCTGCATTACCGCTCGGTCATCAATCCGATCAACCCGGCGACGCCGGTGATCAACGGCGACGACGACCCCCTTGGCTACGGCTACGGCTGGCCGGGTTCGCCGACCAGACTGTATCCCTCTTCTTATGGCAGCGGCGCTACCCGCCTGGACAATTTGCCGGTGGTCAGCCGGCTGGTATTGCCAGATGGCCGGGCGCTGAACTTCAGCTACAACGAATTCGGCGAAGTCGCCGACGTGCAGTTTGTCGCGACGGATCTGGCGACGGTCTTGAATCGCGTGCAATACGATTATCTAAGTGTAATAGGGGACGGCCCCAACGGCATCGGCTTGCCGGCAGGCAACACGCTGAGTTGCGAAGCCCAGCCGCTCTCGCAACAGATTCACAGCAACGTCAAGGCGATTGACCGCGCTGTGGTGACGCGCCGCACCTATCCCAATGGCTCGACGCTGGAGGCAACCTGGACGTACGGCTACAAAGTCGACAAGACCGAGGTGCAATGCCGGTCGGCAGCCAGTGTACTGTTGCTGGATCAATGGCACTATTACATGTCGTCTCAGCGCTTCCTCGATTGCGTTCATGGAGCGCCCGACGGCACGGGCTATTCAATCTGGTCAACCGGCTTGGAGCGCCGCAGCGAGCGCCGCGCCAGCGACGCTATGACTGTGCTTGCGGCTAACGAGCAGGACTGGTCGCAACGGGCGCCGATTGGTTGGCCGACCTGCTCCGGCTGCTTTGCCGCACAGCAGATTGCCAACGAGAACCGCATCAACGAAGAGCGCAAGTACCTCGACGACGGCAGCTATTCGAAGGTCGTCACCACTTACGACGACACCGTCTCCTTGCTGCCAAATCATATCAACAATCCTGTCCAGATCGATGAATATGATTTCGACCATGTGACGTTAAAGCGGCGGACGACGACCAGCTACAAATCGGGCGGGCGCTACACCAGCACGGCGGCGAACACCATCAACCTGTTGAGCCTGCCGGAGACGCAATCGGTCTTTGAGGGCAGTGATCTGAACAATCCGAAAGCCAGCATGACCTATGAGTATGACATCTACACCGCCGATCCGCCGGCAAACAATCACGCGGCGCTGGAGAGTTATCAAGGGGCGGCGATTACCGGGCACGATACCAGTTATGGCATGAGCAAGGTGGAGCGCGGTAACGTCACGCAAATCACCCGGATGGTGGATGGCAGCACCTCCACCAACAGCTATACGCAGTATGATGTCGCCGGCAATGGCATCTGGATGCGAGATCCGAACACCAAGGTGACGACCATCAGCTTCGTGGATGACTTTGGCCTCGGCGCCGCTCCCGGTGCCGGCAGCAGTGGCACCTTCGGGGCGACCTATGCCATGCCGACGCTGATCACCAGCCCGCCGCCGAATCCCAACGAAACCGCACACACCGCCCGCAGCCAGTACGATTTTTCGACCGGTCTGCTCACCGGCTTCAAAGACCGCAACGGCCAGATCACCCAGAGCTTCTACAACGATCCGTTCGACCGCCCGACGCAGATCCGGGCGGCGCTCGCCACCGGGGCAGAGAATCATACGGCGATGTATTATGCGCCACAAACAACTCCCTACGGCATTGTCCTGACTAACAACGATGTGCTGACCGCAAAGGATCAGACCGGGTTGGATGACGGCCATCTGCGCAGTTGGACGAAGACCGATGGCTTCGGGCGGGCGATCCAAAGCTTTACCCATGATGACGATGCCGGCGGCGATGTGCGCGTCGATACGACCTACGACGGGCTGAGCAGAGCCAAGCGGGTGACCAATCCCTACCGTAGCACGTCCGACCCGACCTATGGGTATGCCGACACCACTTACGATCTGCTGGGGCGGGTGATGCGGGTGGAGAGCTTCACCGGCAGCGGCACGACGACCGGGGTGGTCAACACGGCCTACAGCGGGCCGCGCGTGCTGGTGACGGATCAGGCCGGCAAGCAACGCCTGTCGAAGACGGACGGCCTCGGACGGCTGATCGAGGTCTGGGAAGTGACGCCTTCAGACGGAGCGACCGAAGCGCTGACCTTCCCCGGCCACCCGGAAGTGGCGGCCGGCTATCGCACCTCTTATGGCTATGACGGGCTGGATGATCTCAAGCAGGTGACGCAGCGCATCGGCACCAGCGGCACGACGCAGACGCGCAGCTTCTCTTATGATGGATTGAAACGGCTGACGCAGGCGATCAATCCGGAGAGCGGCACGGTGAGCTACCAGTATGATGGCAACGGCAATCTGACCCAAAAGGTCGATGGGCGCGGCATCACGACGACCTATGATTATGATGCCTTGAATCGGCTCAAGAGCCGCAGCTACACGAATGACCCGCAGAATACGCCGGCGGTCTACTACAAGTACGACGCGCAGAGCTTGCCAGCGGGCGCGCCGTCGTATACGCGGACCTACACGACGGGGCGGCTGGTGGCGGTGACCTATGGCACCGGCAGCAGCGTCGGCAGCTATTCCAATTATGACGCGCTGGGGCGCGTGATCTTGAGTTACCAGCAGACCGACGGGCAGAATTACCAATGTGGCTACAGCTACAATCTGGCGAGCGCGATGACCAGTGAGAGCTACCCGTCAGGGCGCGTGGTGGCGACCGAGTATGACGCGGCAGGGCGCGTCGCCGGGGTGAAGAACGCGGCGACCGGGGCCTACTGGGCGGGAGCGGCGGCGAGCGATGCGACGAATCGCATGCAGTATGCGGCGCACGGGGCAGTGAGTGTGATGAAGCTGGGCAACGCGAAGTGGGAGCACACGACTTATAACACTCGCTTGCAGCCGACGCAGATCGGCTTGGGCACCACGAGCACGGATTCGAGCCTGCTGAAGCTGGACTACGCCTATGGCACGACCAGCAACAATGGCAACCTCTTGAGTCAGACGATCACCATCGGCGCGACGGTGATCAGCCAGAGCTACGGCTATGATGCATTGAACCGTTTGCAGAGCGCGACGGAGACCAGCGCCTGGTCGCAGACGTACGGTTATGATCGCTTCGGCAATCGCGCCGTGACCAGTTCGAGTGGCTACCCGTTGAGTCCGCTGACGCCGACTTCGCTGGCGGCCTACAACCCGAGCAGCAACCGGCTGAATGCGAATGGCTACGATAACAGCGGCAATCAGACGCAAGAGGGGGTCAGTCGGACGTTCACTTATGACGCCGAGAATCGGCAGTTGACCTTCAACACGACCGCCGGGCAGTATGCCTATGACGGCGATGGCCGCCGGGTGAAGAAGATCGATAGCACGGGGACAACCGTGTTCGTGTACGACACGGGCGGGCGAATGATCGCCGAGTACACGTCGGGCAGTGCGACGGGCAGCGGCACGAGCTACTTAACCAGCGATCATCTGGGGAGCACGCGGCTGGTGACGAAGGCAGACGGCAGTGTGAAGGCGCGGTATGACTACTTACCGTTCGGCGAGGAGTTGGGAGCGGGAGTCGGGCAACGCACGGTAGGGATGGGCTACAGCGCCAGCGACACGACGCGGCAGAAGTTCACCTCAAAAGAACGTGACAATGAGAGCGGGCTGGATTATTTCATCAATCGCTACTATTCGTCGGCGCAGGGAAGGTTCACTAGTGTGGATCCGTTTGATCCCATTCTAGGAAAGCAAGGAGCAGAAAACCTTGAGCAAGCTGAAAAGGAGCTACGCAGCTATCTGAGACAGCCACAACACTGGAATCGTTACATCTATGCGCAAAACTGTCCGATGAAATATGTTGACCCGGATGGGATGGATCCAATCATAGTCAATCTCCATATTGTTTGGGATAAGCGCTCCAATTACAGCGCAGCGGAAAAGCAGAAAATCTTGGATACTTACGTATGGAAAGCCAAAAAAGATTTCGGCAAGATAGATGTACAGTTTAATGTGACCCAGACCGATGGCACTGCAAGTAACCTTGATACTAAGGCTAGAGTAATTGATCCATCAAGTAAGATGACGGGGGCAATAAATGCTTTCTTTACGAAATCTGAATCCTTGCCCTCATCTGAGGTGACGGATTACAGCAGTGGCTCGATATTCATAAGTACTGGAAGCGTGTCGGACGAAGGTGATTTGACTCATGGAATTATTCATGCCGCTGGTATTGCAGCAGGGTTTAATGGCTATCCCAGCATACCACAGGGCGCGGGGCCAATCCTTGGTGGGTTGTATGACTACACCAGAACCAACAGCGCTGAAGCGAAAGTTATCTCCATCAAAGCTTATCTGGAGGGCGACCCGCAACTTTTCTATGGTTATGGTACTGCGAAAGCTGGCTTGCCACCAACTTCGACCGCCAGACATACTAATGGTGATTTGCAAGTTCTAAAAACAGGTTTGCAGAAATACGCATACAAGCCCACATGGTAGTCCAGCAAAGGCAAGGCTGAGAGGTTGAGAAAATGTCTAGGAGCAAGATTGAGAAACCAAAGGTCACGATAGAGATCATAATTTGGATACAGTATTTTGTTATTTCATTGCTTGCGGCGGTTTGGGCTTATAATAGATATATCACACAAGTAAATGGTCCTCCCGCGGTTGGAATGGACATAAATCTCTTCGGCCTTTTTCGGAAAATGTTTTATCTATATCTTTGGCCATGGCTCCTTGCTTTTCTTCTTTTGTCTGGCTGTAGGTTTTTATTCATGTTCATTTTCAGCAAGGTGAAGAAAAGATCTGAGCCTGCATCGAGGTAGCGTGATTCAAGCGCAACGGCTTAGCGAAGATTGTATGTCTCACTTGTGGACGCCTTCTCAATGGGCTTGCGTTGACACTGCTCGCGAGTTGTTTTGATAGGACATGGCCAGTTGCTTGCGCTTCTGCAATCGCTTCAATACGAAACTTGCTCCTGTAGCTTGTTCTATGCCAGCAAGAGAGCCATCAACTTCCTCTTCATCCAGCGGGCAGAGATAGCGACAAGAAAAGAGGAAAGCGGAAGGTCATCCGATAACCTGAACTTATGTACTCGCTCGCAGACTGCGCTCGCTTGTACATAAGGGCGGTTATCGTACGTCCAGCTTCTCTTGAACTATCCCCTTGGCGTCCTACCCATTCTCTGACTCGCGCGGCATCACGACGATCTATGATTATGATGCCTTGAATCGGCTCAAGAGCCGCAGCTACACGAATGATCGGCAGAGCACGCCGGCGGTCTACTACAAGTACGACGCGCAGAGCTTGCCACCAACGGCGCCGTCGTATACGCGGAGCTACACGACGGGGCGGCTGGTGGCGGTGAGCTATGGGACGAGCACCAGCAGCTCAGGCAGCTATCTGAGCTATGACGCGCTGGGGCGGGTGAGCTTGAGTGTGCAGCAGACCGACGGACAGAATTACCAATGTGGCTACAGCTACAACCTGGCCAGTGAGATGCTGACGGAGAGCTACCCGTCAGGCAAAGTGGTGCAGACGGAGTATGACACGGCGGGGCGGGTGGCGGGGGTGAAGAATCAGGCGACGGGCGTGTACTGGGCGGGAGCGGCGGCGAGCGATACGACCAATCGTATCCAGTATGCGGCGCAGGGGGCGGTGTCGGCGATGAAGCTGGGCAACGGCAGGTGGGAGCACACGACCTATAACACGCGCTTGCAGCCCACCCAGATCGGGCTCGGCACCGCAAGCACGGATTCAAGCCTGCTGAAGCTGGACTATGGCTATGGGACGACGAGCAACAACGGCAATCTCTTGAGTCAGACGATCAGCATTGGGGCGACGATCATCAGCCAGAGCTATGGCTATGACTCGTTGAACCGTTTGGCGAGCGCCACCGAGAGCGGCGCCTGGTCGCAGAGCTACAGCTATGACCGCTATGGCAATCGCGCCGTGACGAGTTCATCCGGCTATCCGTTGAACCCGCTGACGCCGACGACGCTGGCGGCCTACAACACGAGCACCAACCGGCTGACGGCGAATGGCTACGATAGCAGCGGCAACCAGACGCAGGAGGGAGTGGGTCGGACGTTCACCTATGATGCGGAGAATCGCCAATTGACCTTCAACGGCACGGTCGGGCAGTATGCCTATGACGGCGATGGCCGTCGAGTGAAGAAGGTCGACAGCACGGGGACGACGGTGTTTGTCTACAACGTGGCAGGGCAGTTGATCGCCGAGTACACCTCGGGCAGTCCCACTGGCAGCGGCACGGGCTACTTGACCAGCGATCATCTGGGGAGCACGCGGCTGGTGACGAAGGCAGACGGCAGTGTGAAGGCGCGGTATGATTACTTGCCTTGTGGTGAGGAGTTGGGGGCAGGTATCGGCCAGCGCACAACGGCGATGGGCTACAGTGCTGCGGATAGCACACGGCAGAAGTTCACCTCAAAAGAACGAGACGGTGAGTCAGGGTTGGACTACTTCGGAACAAGGTACTACTCATCGGCGCAAGGGAGATTCACGAGCCCAGACCCGTATAACCCGATTACTGATAGCAAAGAGGAAAAAGATTTCAAGAAGTATCTAGCAGAGCCGCGCAACTGGAATCTTTACGTTTATGTTTGGAATAATCCCCTGAAGTACTTAGATCCAACTGGGGAAAAGGTATACCTTGTCACCTATACAACAGGCAACTCAAAAAGCCAAGACGATCTCGAACGGGCTGCCCAAACGTATGCGTATGAGTTGAGTCAATCCGCAGACTTCAACCGTGATACCGATATGGTGATTGTGATGGGAGTCAAAAGTCAGGAAGACCTACAAACTGCCTTTGACATTGCAAAGGCAAATGAAAAAAAATATGGAAAGGTCGAAGAGTTCAGCCTCTTCTCCCATTCAGGTGGGGATGGGCCGGTTTTTCATAACGAAAAAGGCGAGCCCTATCAGCTTATTGATAATGGTAAAACTTTACCTAAGTTCAACGTCAACTGGGCCGACTCTGGAATAGCAAAGTTTTACGGATGTAACACCTATACGTTTGCTGGGGTATGGGCAGATGCGCAAAATGTTCCAAGCTACGGCTATGATAAATATGCATATTTCTCTGCCAAGAAAGATAAAATGGAACCTGATCTACCATCCAATAGTAGAATACCCGTTTACTTGATCGCAGCGGATTATGGTTCGCACAATGGGGCTATATCGCAAACGCGTTATATGATAGGGGCGGGCCGTGTGTACCCTTTATTACGTCGTGATCCAAAGCCCAAGAAGTAGGTGCCAATGCAGAGTGTTTTTCATAAGCGACGCCTATCAATAATGTTCGCAGTGGTGGTTTTCCTGTTCATCGGCAGCTTAATAGCCATGTACCTTGTGCGTTCAAGATCAGTATTATTTAGTAGCGGCGCTAAGGGAGACCCTTTTGGCGAGCCGGGGATCTGCATATTCAATCCCTTCCGAGATCGCGGTCCTGAACGCAGTGCCGAAAGATTTCTGGAGACACTGAAAGCAGGCCAATACGAGCAGGCGCTAGCTCCTCTCCAGGTCAGTGATGAACAACACCAGTACCTTCAACGCAAGGAGGAGCAACATCCGCTTGAGTCATGGACACTCAAGAATAGGCAGGATCAGATTAATGAAGTTAAGCTATTTTTCTGGCATTCGCGCACAGATTCTGATCTACAGGGCCAACTTTGGATAACTGTCGAGAAGCGTAACGAGCAATGGCAAGTCACAGGCTATGAATGTATCTATTAGTCAGTAGGGGAAGCGTTAGCTTTCCCTTAAAGATCATCCAGCCGAAGCGAGGCCATCAGTCAAGGGTTGCGAGCCGAGCGAGCAACCACGAGCGTAGCGAGTGGCTTGCCCTTGACGGTGGCCGCAGCGCAGGCTATCGGGCGCGAGCCCCCCTGTGAGGGCAATGCCATTAAGTTAAGAAAAGACCGTTTCGGAGGACTTGAATGGGTTCAATCCTTTGCATTGTCTCAATTTGGAGCTGCCGCGCCGCCGAATCCTTAACTTAATGGCATTGCCCTGTGAGGGGGGCGTGCCCAAGCGCGGCGGGCGACGTGCAACGAGCCGCCGCGCGCCGGGACGCGCACGGGGGGTGATCTAAGGATGCCGGGCGTACGATAACGCCAGTTATGTTGTCGCTCGCTGGGCCTCGCTCCAACATAACTGGCGTTATCGGCACGATCTTCCGCTGCCTCTTTTCCTGCTGCTAAACTCGGCGCGATGGATGTCACCAAAGCAATCCGCATCATCAAATGCATTGGCCGAGGACGTTGATTCGTTGAATCTAAAAAAGAGAAATCGGCAAGGTCGTGCCGATAATCCCCAGTTATGTCGTCGCAGACCGCGCTCCGATATAACTGGGGATTATCGTATGCCCGGCTTCGTCCTTGTGCTGGCGGCGCAAACTGCGCGCCGCTGCGCACTGTGCGCGATCACTCCTATTGGCGTCGGTCAAGGGCGACCTCATCCAGACGCTGAGTTGGGACTCCACCAAAGGCGCGATCATTCACCCCCTAACGACAGCAAACAACATCAAAGTCGAGACCCAATACAATGCCTCGGGCAATGTGACCCTAACCAAAGACGCCAAAGACATTCAGACCAAGTTCACCTACGACAGCATTAATAACCAGCCTGACCTCTACCCCACCAAAATTGAGAGGGCATACAACTACGCGGATTTAAAACGGACGACCGAGAAGACCTACGACTTCTCGACCGGCCTAGAAACTATGGTCACAGACGCCGACTACGATGACTTCGGCAGACCAACGCTTGTCGTCGCGGCTGCCGGTATTGCCAATGTGGAGACGCGCACGGCGACTGTCTACTCGGACGTCGCCCGGCGAGTGATCGTGCGTGCGGATATGGAGGCGGCGGGCGATGGCAAGCTCGTCACCATCCAGCACTACGACCCGCTGGAAAGAATTCGCTTGAGTCGGCACCTCGAAAAGGATTGGAATATACTTTACGCAACATCAACGGCTCGTGCGCTGCCGCGCACGCTCCACACGGTGATAAAGCAGGGTGCGATCCATTCCTAACCAGCGAGCCGCCTTTGAGTGATTGCCTCCCATGTGAGCGCGCACCAACTCGTAAAGCATCGGCTCCTGCCGTCTGAAGTGCTCAACCAGGGACTCGCCGGCGCGCAGCACACCGACGTATTCGATCTCGCCGCCTGCGGCTAACTGCGACATTGACGTTTCGCGCCGCACCTGCTTGGCGGTGATGAATCCGCCGTCCTCAGCCTCGGCGGCCATCCGTTCGAGCATGGTTTCCAATTCGCGGACGTTGCCCGGCCACGGGTAATTCGAGAGCGCGCGCATCGCTTCCTCTTCGATCTCGATTGGGGAGGCGAAGCCCAGCCGCTCTCTGATGATGCGCAGGAAGTGTTGCGTCAGGAGCGAAATGTCCAGCAAGCGTTGCCTGAGTGGTGGGACATGAACGGGCAGCACGTGCAGCCGGTAGTAGAGGTCGTGGCGGAAGCTTTTCTGCTCCACCTCGCGGCGCAGGTCGCGGTTGGTCGCGGCGATCACTCGAACATCAATTGCTCGCTCATCGTGGGCACCGACGGGACGTACCTTGTGCCCCTGGAGTACACGCAGCAGCCGGAGCTGCGTGGCTGGCGCGGTCTCGCCGATCTCGTCAAGAAAGATGGTGCCCCGGTGCGCCGCCTCGAACAGCCCCTTGTGGTTCCCCGTCGCGCCGGTGAAAGCTCCCTTCACGTAGCCGAAAAGTTCCGATTCCAACAGCGATTCGGTGAACGCGCCGCAGTTGACTGCGATAAAGGGTCCAGAAGCGCGCGGCCCCAGGCTGTGGATGGCACGCGCGGCGAGTTCTTTGCCCGTGCCCGACTCACCGTCAATCAGGACGGTGGAGTTGCACTTAGCCGCCGTCAAGATTCGCTGCTTGAGCGCCTGCATCGGCGCCGAGTCGCCGATCATGTCCGCGATCAGGAGGCCGGCTTGATTCTCCTTCCCTTTCTGCTCAGTCCAGAGTCTCCGCCCGTGCAGCAACTCGATGCGTTGCGCGGCGACGAGCGCCGCGTCTTCAAGCTCACGGTGGACAGCCGGATCAATCCTCCCTGTAAACCGCAGCACAAGGCGTGTCTGCCCGCCTTCGACACGCGCTTCGAGTTCATAAGCTTCTGCGCCTACGGTAGAGTTCTCCTGCACCTTCCATTCTCTGCTCAAGCCTGCACGCATGAGTTCGACTCTATGTAGGGCAATGCCTTTGTCTGTCGCAATGTATGCTAAATGCGCTACGACATCCTCTGTGTTCACACACCGCGCCAGCTTGACAGTCGGGTTGATGGAAACTGAGTAAGACTCGTCATCTGCTTGCAGCGCTTTCCAGCTTTGGACCATTGCAGAGTTCCCTCGTTATGCCTTCAACCGCGCTTCAATCTCGCGAATCGAAGTCAGACTCGTTCCTTTGGATTATGCTTCCAGTCATCAACCTGAAATCGAATGACTCTCTTTACCTATTAGACGGTAGCGATGGGCTTTTCTCCCCGCGCACGAGAGCCAGCCCGTTTTTTCTTCCAAGAACATTGACCTGGTTGCACAATCAGAAAGCTTCAGGTATTTTAACCCCTGCGGGATTAGGAACCTCACCACCCGCGAAAGGGGTTTTCACCTCGATTGATGTATCTCCTGCCTCAACCAGAGAGAGGTGCGGTCTGTCCCAAGCTATGTAAATGCTTAAAGAGCCGCATCATCGATAAGGGGTTTTCCTAAAGACCGATAGGTATTTCAAAGGTTGCAACTAAGGTAGGTTTCCGAATCCCTTAACGTCCGGGCGTTTGGCGTCTAGCGTTAGGGGTCGCGAAGAATCTTCTTACGAGCCAATGGGGATGGGCAATTCAACTCGAAGCCACTCCAATCTCATTTCCACTGATGGACACGTATGCAATTTCGCAGATCAGCTAACGACTCCCTTCTAAAGAGATTTTTGTCCGCTAAAGATGTAGCCGAGTCGGCGCGACAATTGGCCATGCTATTGACCGAGCATGCGGAGGCGCGGATCAAGATCATCCTCATGGCGCGGCTACATGCCTATTTCAATAATTACGAACGTCACCCGGATTTCGAAGACCTCTTTAGCGAGGTGAAGACCAAGCTGGTGACTTACCTGGAAGAATTAAAAGCCGATCCCACGACTCGGCCCTGCAAGGATTTTCGCAGTTATGTTGCCGGCATCGCTCATAATGCCTGCAATGACTATTTGCGCCAGATGTATCCGGCGCGCACTCGCCTCTACAAACAGGTGCGTGACCTGCTCCAGGCCCATGCGGATTTCGCCATCTGGAGAGCCAGAGATGAAAACAACAAGAGCGATTGGATCTGTGGATTCACCTCATGGCAAGAGGTTAAGCCTACAGCCAAGGCCGCCGGCTGGCTGCGAGGGTTTTACGCTAATCCTCGCGCTATCATTGAGGCATTGGCCCAAGCTACCGACATTCAACTCATGGAGCTTGATGAGTTGCTCGCCGCCATCTTCAACCAGGTCGGCGAGCCCGTCGGCGTTGATGACCTCGTCAGCGTCATCGCCGACATCAAAGGTATCAGAGACTTGCCGGCGCTTTCCTTCGACAGTGACGAAGATGACCTGGCGCAGAACCTGACCGATGCTAGGATACGCATCGACACCGTCCTGGAGATGCGTGAGCCGTTGGCGTTAGTCTGGGAAGGGCTTTGCCAGTTGCCGCGCGATGAATTCAAAGTCTATATCCTCTACGCTCACGATACGAGCGGAGAAGATCTGATCACCCTATTTCTGGCGGCTAAAATAGTGACGGCGGCGCAGGTCGCCGAGTCACTCGACTTGTCCGTCGAGCAATTTCAAGCGCTCTGGCTCAACCGCTTGCCGCTTGATAATGAAAGCATCGCCAAAGAACTGAATATCAAAATCGAGCGGGTTTACAAACTCCGTTTCCAAGCCGGCAAGCGCCTGAAGAATTTTCTCGCCACCACAAATAAAAGTTTGAACCGGTAGAAGATTTCCCCTTCGTCACCGTCTACTAATAACAGAGGGGCTTATACGTTTTGGCCACTCCCGTCAGAAACTATGATTACCCATCTATCGGCTGAAGAGATCGCAGAATACGTGAACCATCGCGCGCCGCGCCCGGAGATGGCCCGCGTGAATGAACATCTCTTCAGTTGCGCGTCCTGCTACCAGCGGTTCCTCAGCGTATTTCAGGCGCAGCGCCGCTTCCCGATAGAGATCGACCTGGATGACCTGGCGGGCTTGCGAGGCTGGCATCTCCAGGGGGAAGAGTTGAAAGCCTACGTCGCCGGTCAGATGGATGAGCTTGATCGCGGTTACGCGAACCTGCATCTGAGAGAGTGCGCCTGGTGCAGAGAGGAAGTGAATCATTTTTCGGAGTTCACCAGCAAGCTGGAATTCTATCTCTCAAGACGACACGCTCCGCTCGAACCGCCGCGTGCGCGCAGCAGGTTTTTTGACAGGCTTGGCACCATGCCCGGTGCTTGGAGCCCGGCACGATTGGCAGGCGCTGTGGCTCTGGTACTCCTATTGATTTCAGCCACCTGGCTGTGGGCGATACGTGGAACAAATCCTCAGAGCAAAGATGCAATTTTATCTGCGCCATCGCAAGAAGGCAGTTCATCACTGGCAGGCGTGCCTTCAACCGCACAGGATACAAATTCATCTCAGCCTGTTCAACTCCCCCCGTCAGGTGCAAACATCCGTGCCGGTCAGAAACTTGATTTAAAGAATAAGTCGGAAAGATCAAGTTCGCAGGTTCCAACCTTACAGATTTCGTCAAGCGGCAGGAGGGTGGAGCCCCCCCAGCGAGAGATTGAAGCATCGCTGATAGCTGAGAATCTCGTTATGCCATCGGTCATCGAGAAATTTGATCGAACCCCGGTCGTGCTTCGCGGTGATGACAACAAGAGCGCGTCTTTCCAAGTCACAAGCCCTTATAGCACTGTCATCAGCACTGATCAACCAACCTTCCGGTGGACAGCTTTAAGCGGGGTTTCAAGCTACGTGGTTTCGGTTTATGACGCAAATCTCAACTTGATTGCAACCAGCGCACCGCTCACCGAGACCGAGTGGCTGGCATCAGCCCATCTCAAGCGGGGTAAGGTCTACACCTGGGTCGTAACGGCGCTAAAAGATCGCAAGCAGATTCTCGCGCCAACCCTGCCGGCCAGGGCCGAGTTTAAGATCATCGAAAGGTCAGAATTGCTTCAACTCAATCGCCGGATCAGGCCAATGCATTCAGGTGCCGCGCGCGGCGCGCTGTACGCTAAAGCCGGGCTGCTTGATGAGGCTGAACGGGAGTTCCAAAGACATCTTACGATTCATCCTGCTGATGAGCAGGCCAGGAAGTTGCTCCAGAGGGTCAAGTCGTGGCGCGATCCCTAAACCTACATCCCGCCGTCGCCGACCATCACAAAGCCCGCCCAGTAGAATGGTTTCATGCGATAGCGTGGGTCTCTGATCATCTCCAGTGCTGCCTCGCGCCAGGCTTCTGCTTTGGACATCTGCTGCGCTTTCTTATGAAAGACCACCATCAACCGGGTGGTCGTTTCGGATGGCACTTTCCATTGGCTGGCGACCGTCGTCGGCACGCCCGCGACAAACAGCGCCCAGGTCATTCCGATCATTCCTTCTCCCGTGCCGACGTGACCTCTGGCCGTATCGCACGCCGATAACACCACCATCTCAGCCTTCAGGTCCATTTTCATTAGCTCCCAGGCTTCAAGCAGGCCATCCTCATTTGAATTCTCACCGGTGGCGAGCACCAGATAGGAATACATCGGGCTGCGGTCGTTCAGTACGCCATGCGTGGCGAAGTGGACGACGCGGTATTTCCCCATCTCTACCTTTACCGTTTCCTCACGCGCCGCCGAGCCGACGTGAATGTTGCTGGCTATTGGCCCGTAAACTTCCGTTCCAATGGTCTGCACCTCTCTTTCGGTTTCAGGCAGAGAAACAAATGGCGCATTTCTGATCGCCTGGGCTCGCGCCAAGGCTTCGCCGCCGATAGTCGGATTGCCGATGGCATACAGTTGCGAGGTCAAACCCGATTCAGCATGTCTATCTTTACTCACAGGGGAAGATTTGAGGCCCGCCGCCCGCTTCCTCATCTCTCGCAGCACCTGCAGCGAAGGCGCGTAGTACAGCGCATGAAGCTCTTGCAAATACTTGTCGGCGGGCGTTTGCAGGGCCTGGAAAGGCAACTCCCACAGCGGGCCATCAGGCACAATGCAAAGGGTGGTCTTCCCGCGTAAGTGTCGTTCTACAGGTTTAACGAGAAGGTCATACAGCTCTCTGCCGCGCCGGCGAAAACCCGGGTGGTTCGCCGCGAGCAGCTTGCGGAAGTCCTCAACGAGATCGGCCAGATCACTTCGCCTGGCGCCGATGGAGTAGACCCTGACTTCGATCTTTGCCGATCTTGTTGAATCCCTGGTCAGCACGAATAGAAAGGTCCTCTCATTGGTGACTACATATTCCAGCAGTGCAGTCCGGGTATCCGGCACAAGCGCCGCCGCATCATCCATCGTCAATGGCGGCAGCAAGCCTCGCTTCACTTTTAACTCCGGATGCGCGGCAAACAACGTGACCTGAAATTCTTCGTATGCCCTGCGCGCCCTTTGCAAGCGCGACTCGATCTCTTCGATGCGAGGATGATCCACCGGCTGGCGCATCTTCTCAGCGTTGATTTGCGCATTGAGGGCAACCATCTCGCTGTAGAGCCAGCGTTCTTCGAGTTGCTCTTGTTGGCTCATTGATCGGTTGATGTTGATTCTCCCGTTGCGCAGCACATCCAGCAGCACACGCGCCTTGGCGCGTTCGGCATAGGCAAGCGCCTGGGCCGGGTCGTGTTGATCGACGAATAAATTGATCATCTCATGGTAGGGAGCAACCCGATTTTGGAAGAATCGCTGATGGTCTTGTTCGCCACCGGAGACTTGCGACCGCAATTGCTCAATCATCGAGATGGCATTTTGTAGAGATTGCTGCGCAAGCGCAGGTTGCTTAAGCGCCAGGTGGGCTTTCCCTTTTAAAGTGAGCGCCAGGTAACCGACCCCCGGCAGGTTGATCCGGTCGGCGATAGCCGCCGCGCGATCCGCCATCTCGATGGCTTTCAGATCATCTCCCTGTGAATGATGAAGCTCGCCCAGGTGCCACAGGATCGCCGCCGCTTCGGGCTGGTCCCCGACCTGCTCAGCCCTGACCAGACTTCGGTTCAAGCAGTCTGCCGCCAGATCATTTTTCCCTTGCGACAGGTAGAGCGACCCAAGCGCGGTTTGCGGATAGATGATGAATCCGGGCGATTTGATTGTTTCTCCTATTTTCAGGCTTTCCTGTAAAGGTTTCAGCGCTTTTTCATATTCGCCCTGCTCACGGTAGGCGATGCCCTTATTCAGGAGAATGGTGGCCATTCCCACTTGGTCATTGATTTCCTTGGCGATTTGCAGGCCCTGGTCTAAGTAGTCGAACATCTTCTCGTAATCGCCTTGCTCCGCATACAACGTGCCGATGCTGGTGAGCAGGTTTTCGAGCCGCTGCTTCTCATTCATTCCTTTCACCACATCCATGGCTTGGCTGTAGTTATTGAAGGCCTGGACATAGTTGCCGGTGGCGCTGTGCGCCTGACCCATGTAGACGAGGGCGTCTGCCATCAGGATGCGCTCGTTCAACTCCTTGAATATCGCCAGACACTTTTGCAATTGGCCCAATGCATCTTCGTGATCTCCCTGCCACAGGCTCACCATTCCTATGGTTAAGCGAGCGCTGGCGATTAGCTTCTTATCTTTCAACGCCTCCGCGATGGTCAGGCTCTGCTCGGCGTAGTCTTTGGCGCTGCTATAATTCCCGATTCCCAGATAAACGAAACCCATTCAATTGAGCGTCTTCGCCAAACGGGGCCGATCCTTGAGTTCTTCGGCGCTCTGCCTGGCCATGCCATAAATCAGTAATGACTTGGTCGAGTCGTTTGAATCGTATAACCTATCGGCCTCTTCAATTAACCGATCCCAGAGCTTGTCGGTGATCAGTTGTCTATGCGAGCTGAATAAAGCTTGCGACTCTTCCTCTGATTTTACGGCAGTCAGCGCCGAGAACAGATCATTGTCACTCTGCGCCGGCGCTGAAGGGATGGATTGCGTTAGGGCAATTACCGGAAGTAAAGACAAAATCCATAGAGCAAAACCCAAGGACTGTATGGCGCTTTTACGACCTATCATATTCACTTCCTCGCAGCCGCGACCGCTTCGGGTCGCCGGGAATTATTTGCAGACCAAACAATTCAGCTCATGCATCCATTAGAGCGGTTTGCAATCGAGTGTACGGGATATGGAGTCTGTGGAATGACAGGCTTAGCGCCGAGCCTGCCCGTACACTGAAGCGAAAACCGCTCTAAGTGCGAGACCTCGCGAACGTAGCAGTTAGCCCGGCCCCGCGCTGCAATGGATGCATGAGCAAGTGTTTCTACTTCCTATGGTGCAACTCTCCGACTCATTTGTTTTGACCGCGGTGCTTTGCCCGCAGTCAGATTTGAAAAGAGGTGCGATTAAGCTTCATTGCGCCGGCTTAGTTACCGCCCGGCGGGCCAGGCGGACGTGGCGGACGTGGCTTGGCACAGCCGGGACATTGCGGCCCGGCATTACTCGTCGCCGGCGTTGCGGCTTGCGATCCGCCTGCGGACCCGGTTGCCTCTTGCGCGGTGACGGTTTGTGTTCCTTCGGCTGATTGGGTGGCGACTGGCGCGCTTCCGAAAACGACATAATCCCAGAACATTCTTAACGAATCGAACCAGCCGAAGCCCAAAAACAAGACGAGACAGGAGCAAGCGAGTAGATGCTTGCACTTGTTCAGTTTCACAGAATACCTCCATGCGCCGCCGTCAGACGGCGGCGGTGACATAATTGTTCATCTCCACACCGCACGGAATGTGGCGGTGAGCCAAAGGTGAGGTGGTCTTTAGCGATTACTACTATTGGGGCTTAACATTATGGGGCGGTGACGCTCCCTATTGTTCGACAGATGACATCGAACCGATCATTTCAGCAGACACTCTTTCATAAACAGCACGGTGGCGTAGAACTGATAGTCCCGATTTTTCTTCTTGACGAAGCCGTGTCCCTCATCATTTGCAACCAAATACCAGACCGGCACGCCATTCTTCCTGACGGCGCGGACGATCTGCTCTGACTCGGTCGGCGGCACCAACGAATCATTCTTGCCCTGCACGACGAAGAGCGGCGTCTTGATTTTCTGTGCATTGTTCAGTGGCGCGATGCTCTCTAAGAACGCCCGCGTCTTCGGGTCTCGTTCATCTCCGTATTCGACTCGCTGAAGCTCTCTTACCCAACTGTCTGAATGTTCCAGGTAAGTGACCAGATTCGACGGTCCCACAATGGAGTGGACAGCGCGCAGGCGGTCGCTGTAGTTCACTGCTACTGCCAGTGCCAGATAACCGCCGTAGCTCTCGCCGAAAACCATGACCCGGTCGGCATCCAGGTCTGGCTGCGTCTTAATCCAATCGAGCAACGCGCCGATGTCCTTGTGCGCATCCTCGCGCCGCAAGCCATCATCAAGCTTCAGGAATGTCTTGCCGTAACCCGACGAGCCGCGCACGTTCGGGTAGATGATGGCAACTCCTAGTTCGTTCAGATAATAATTGACCCGACCGGCGAAGGTCGGTCGCGTCTGCGCCTGCGGCCCACCGTGCAGGCCGATGAGCACTGGCCGCTTGCCGCTGAACTTCGCCGGCGGGTGGTAGAGAAACCCGGAGATCATCCGCGTATCGAAACTCTTCCAGCGAATGAGTTCCGCCTCTGAGAAACTCTCCGTATTAATGCCGCCCGTTTCGCTGAAGGTCCAGCGCTCTAATTTTCCGTTCTGGCTGTCGAATGAATAAACGTCGGTCGGATAGCGGGCCGAGGTAAAAGCAAAGCCAAGTTCGCGGCCATTCGGGTGCCACTTGATTCCAGACACAACACCCGTCGGCAGTTTGGGCGCCGGCTTTTCTCCGCAGGCCTCCAGGTCGAGCAGATGCAGGCGACCGATGCCGTCTTCGTTGGTGACGAAGGCCAGCGTTTTCCCATCCGAGGAGAGATCGAATTCATCGACGTCGGCCTGGATGCGGTCGGTCAGTATCTTGGATTGCCGGGTGGCGAGATCAATATAGGCGAGCCGCTGAAACTCTGAGTCACGATCCGTTGTGACGTAGACGCCTTTGCCGTCCTTGCTGAACTGGCCCAGCCAATAAGCAGTTTGGTTGTTCCCTTCTTTCGGGGTGAGGAGAATCTTCTCGCCGGTCGTTATGTCAATGACCCAGAGATTATTTTCATTAGCGGAGACATGCTGGTAGATGAGCGCCTTGCGGTCGTCCGGCGACCAGTCATAAGGGATCCAGAATCCGCCTTCCAGTTGCGCCAGCATCCGGTTGCTCTTCGGATCAAACGGGTTGACGACATACAAGTCCATGTCCATGCCGTTGCGCCGTGTCGAGCCGTACATCAGCCACTCGCCTGAGTTCGACCAAACTGGAGATTCATTACGCGATTTGCCGTCGGTCAGCAGCGTGACCTCACCGGTGGCCATGTCGTAGCGGTAGATCTGATTGAATTCATCGCCGTTGGTATCTTTGCTGAAGATGAAACAGCCGCCTTTTTGGGGCTGATAGATGCCGCCGCTGACGTAATCGGAATAGAATGTGAGTTGCGTGCGCGCGGCGCCGGGAAATTTCAGCGCGTGGATCTGGGGTGTCTCGCCGAATTCCGTGCTGATCAGCATCTCTCGCCTGGTTGGGTGCCAGCTCGCCAGATAGCCATAGCGGAAGTGGGTATAGCGGCCAGTTGATTCGGCGAGTGATGTTAGTATCTTTGGGATGCCTTCGACGACCAGATTATCGCCGGGAGCGATCTCATCGCTTTGCGCGGCCAAGGTCGAATGAACAGTTAAGATGAATGCAAATAAAATTCTCAAAAGCATTTTCATCGTTCAGCGATTCCTTTGAGTGCTAATTCTGTAAAACTATTGCCTATCTCTATAAGACGGTGCCAACAGCCATTTCTTCCAATAGCTATGGCCATTATTTCTATAGTTCAGCCCAAAGTCGGGATCAAATCCAAGCGCCTGAAGGCGGGTTGGGATGAGCGCTATCTGCTGAAAGTTTTAAGCGGTTAAGATGCGCTCGCCCTATCGCGCAGCGCAATCCTACTTGACTAAATAATTTAATGAGGTAAAATAAGGATTGTGGGATTATCTTTACAAAAAAATGTACAATTAACCTACATTGTGCGGCTTGGTATGGAGGATACCATAACTCTAGAAAGCAACGTTGAGAGGCTACAGGCTTAAGGCCAAGCAGAGCAAAGTAAGGGCGTCAATCCGTCTCAGTTTGCAACACTCCTAGTGTTTCATCGCACAAGTTTTGACGAATATTATTCTTTTCAAGTCGCTGTATAACAAGCTTTTGATTGGAAGCTTCCATCAGCAAGATCAACGCGTCAGAACACTAGTGTAAGGGGTGATGCATATTCATTTTTGAAAAGGAGCAGGTACTCCAATAATTGTATTTCGAAGTCTTTCCTTCTCATCTCTCTAGCGAAAAGGATTGAGGAGCAGGTTTCTAATCTTCTAAGAAATAATGCTGCGGTTGCGAGTACTTACGCGTTTACAGACTCACCGCTGTTAATTTGCTATCTAACTCCAGATAGGCCGCAGGCCGCGCCAGAACTTACTTTTATTATCTAAATCAGGCCCGCAAGAGATTGGGACACTCAAGCGGCAGCCTTTAACCTTCCTTCAGCAGCCAGCCTCTCAATGACTGCTGTAACTTCTGGCTCGTAGTAAATGTCTGACAGCTTGTATTGTCACGGGCCATTGACGTGCAAATGCTTAATCACATCTCCGACCAGATCCCGCAACCGCTGGTGTCGGTGATTGCGCGTACACTCGTCCTGCACGTCGCCAAACGCTCGCTCTATCGGGTTAGATTTCGGGCAGTAGGTCGGCAGATACACCGACTCAATGCGCGGATGCCGCTGAAGCCATTGCCCGACGGCCTTGGCTTTATGGATTTTGTAGTTGTCCACGACCATAAAAATGCGTGTGCAGTCGCAGGCCGAATAGGTCGCGTCGATCAGCTTGAGCAGGTCAATGAACAAGCCGCTGGTCTTGCGAAACCAGACGCAGTGCAGCAGTTTGCCGGTCACTATATCCAACGCCCCAGCCAGGTAGTTCTTCTCATTAGTGCTTGGCGTTATGACCTCAAGCTGCGTCCCTTTGGACATCCGCTGATAGCCGACTTTCGCCAGCAAGTGGATGTCGAGTTCGTCAGCAACCAGCAAAAGCTGTTTGGGGCTGAGTTGCTCAAAAAGCCAGCGAATCCGTGCCAGTTTCTCGACGCGCTGTGGAGCATCACCTTGAGCCGTGAGTTTGGCACGCTTCCAGACCCCGCCAACTTCCCTCAACTAGCGGCACATGGTATCGGCAGAGACCTCAAGGCCGCGATTGACCTTGAGTTGGGCCGCGAGGCTGGCACACCTCCAACGGAGCCGAAGGCTTGCGGAGTAGCTTTGAGCAATACCAGCAGCGAGCGTTTGACAGAAGGCGACAGACCGGTCGTGCGGACGGGCGGCTGGAGGGTGCCATCGGCAACGAAATCAAAGCCGAGCGAATGGCTGCGATAAGCGACGATGATGCGATAGACCGACAAGCGCGAGCAGAACAAGAAAGCGGCAATCTCGGTGGGCGTACGGCCAATGGCACAAAGCAGCAGGACGTGCAGCGCCAGCCAGTAACCGTAGCGCGCTTGTCTGAGTTGGCTAAGCATCTGTTCTTGCTCCACCTGAGGAATAGCCAGTATGGTCGCGTTGCGCACAGTTTGTTCTCCGAGACAAATCGAATGTTTAGCCACAATCGATTTATCAGAGAGAACTTGTCTGTGCCAATCTCATAAGTTTCGATTTTAGTAGACGCCCTTCCCGTTATGAGGCAGTGTTAGTAGCAGAGCGCACCGGTCGGCAGACCTGGCAATCAGTTTTAATTAATTTCTGACCTATTAATAGAAGCTTTCATACAACAGAGGATTGCATATGATTACAACTAAGGGGAAGGACCTCGAAGACTTTAAGCTCTGGGAAAATTACTTTAGCTCTCCAAACGTGTACCCTCCTGGAATTATAATTTTTCAGCAAGGAGTCCAAGCACAAGACATTTTCTTGATAAGCGAGGGTCTGGTGAAACTTGTCCGTAATGAGGAGAATGGCACCGAAATCATCGTCGGCCTACGTTCATCCGGAGCGCTGTTGGGGGCTGTTTCAGTACTTATCAACGAGCCACACGTAATCGCCGCTGTGACCGTCTCACAATGTATCATGCAGCGGTTGCCCGGCCCGACGTTCCTGCAAATTCTTCAAAGCGACGTTTGCAGCACTCTTGCGCTGTGTCGAGTCATCGGTCGCGAAATGGTAGAGTATATATCTCATTTATCCGAGCTTGCTTGTCTGCCTGCCAGATCGAGGCTGGAACATTTTCTTTGGGAGCGCGCGAATGTCGAGGGCAAGACTGTAGTATCGGGGCGGGTACGCCTTCGTTTGCCGTTGAAAGAGTATGACATCGCCAAATTTTTATCAGTTACGCCTGTACACTTGAGCCGCTTGCTCTCTGAAGTTGAGCGTGACGGTATTATCATCAGGGAGAAAGGTTGGCTATTGATCGACAAGAGACGCCTTAAACACTATTATACCGAACCATCCGAGGGTAGGGGCTGAGTTCAGATCCATACGCGCTCATCATGTACCGAGCCTGAGCCGGTGGATGCTATGCATTGCAGCACAGATTGTTTCCGGCAGAAGCTCAGAATACGCGCTGACGGAATGCTGTGTTGAAACCGTGTGGATGCCGCTCGCTTAATTAAATCCGATTAGAATGAGTCCGATTATGACCTCAGAGAAGGGCTTGGTACTTGCGGAAACATCACCATATATCCGTAAACCTTATGAATATACTATTGCTGACCAATGGGGTGCCTTTGTGGCGCACCAGGATATTATCCGGGCAGTTTTGCGGCATGAAGCTGTAGATGCAATCCACCTCTTCGTTGAACACCAACCGCCCAGTATTTTGGCCAAGAATGACGCTCGCGCCGGACTCCGCCAATTGCAGAATGAGTTTGGCCGACACCGCGTGGATTTTAAGAAGGTCCGAGACCTTTACCAATTAGTTCAGCAGAATCCGTATGTCTTCATCGTAGCCGGACCACCGTATCATCGGTTAAGCCAGACTCGGGATGCTTTGGGGGTGTCCTATCCCCTCTGTTGTATCGTGCACTCGGTTCCCACCGCGCGCTCGATGCCCAACTATTTGATTACAGCACTGGTCAACCGCCCGTACGATGCTCTTGTCGTAACCAGCACCGCCGGCCGGCGTGCGATCGAAGGCTTGCTCGACTGTGCGCGAAACTACATCAGGGAGCGGACGCAAACGCCACTCCCTTTCCAGCCCGAGATTGTAAACATACCGTTGGGGATCGACACAGAATTTCTGCACCCTATGGATAAGAAGACCGCCAGACAAGTTTTAGGAATCCCGGATCACAAGTTTCTTTTGTTATATGTTGGGAGAGTCACCGAATCCTTTAAGGCTGACCTCGATCCATGCTTGGTAGTGTTGAGGCAACTCTCCATTGATCTGCCAGACGTCACATTGTTAATTGCAGGCAGGGAACATGAGGAAAGGTACTCGCAGCACTTGCGCCGCTTGGCCACGGAGATGGGAGTCGTCAACCTCTGCCAGTTTATGATGAATTTTCCTCATTTCTTGAAACCTCTCTTATACTCTGCCGCGGACGTCTTCGTGTCACCCGTTGATAACATACAAGAGACCTTCGGCCTTGCGGTCATTGAGGCGATGGCATGTGGGCTCCCGGTTGTTGCGTCAGATTGGAGCGGTTACAGGGACATCGTCGTACATGGCGAAACAGGATACCTTGTTCGCACGCTCTGGGACAATGATGCGGGGTCAGAGATGTCACGGCTAGGCATGGCCTATTACAATGAGTACGCAGAGCACTTCTTGGCTCAACGGACTATCGTCGACACCTCACAGCTATATGAGTACCTGTTGCTGCTTGCCGGTAAGCCTGAACTACGCCTGCGCTTTGGCGAGAATGGGCGGAAGCGCGCCTTGGCGCTCTTTTCATGGGAGGTAGTCACTCGACAATTGGCAGAACTATGGAGACATCAGCGGAGTGTCCTGAAAAGGCATGAAGCAGGCCCAGGCGAGGTATCTGCCAGCTATAATAAAGCGTTCGCCCATTACTCAACCGGCATCTTCGACTCTTCCATGCGGGTAACATCAACGGGCCTGCCCCGCGACGTTGCAACAACGCTTATGCGGCGGCGTGGACCGATGTATGTCGAAGTGAAAGAATCTCTTATACTGGATGTTCTTCTGCAGTGCGAAGGACGCAGCCTGAGCATAACGGAAATCACTGACTCTTTAGGGCTTGAATCAGTACTGGGTGTGAAATGGCTCCTTAAGAAAGGACTACTGAAACTCAAGCCAGAAGAAGCGGGAACGGATAAGCCGGACTTAAATCAATAGGACTGTTCATGTCATGGCGGCAGCGCCTTTTATGGCAAAGGTGTTACCCTGCTTCACTGAGGTGAAAGATGACCAGTAGTACTGAGTTGGGAGTAATCACGCCTGAGCCAGCGATAGAAATTTCTGGAAGCCGTGCCTTTGAGCGCACAGAGCAAAGCGAGAGTGACAATCTCGCCGGGGTAAAGTTTGGCTTGGGATGTTTCGGCACGGCTTGCACATAGTTATCTACGCCGCAGAAGAGTTTTCTGATAAAGTCCGACGTAGTCATGGGGCAGTTTCTCCTCGCCTGTGTTTTGGTCACCGACAAGATAGAGACGACTCCATGACCTTTTCAACTAAGCACCACCGGTTAGTAGCGCAATAGGCTGACGTCACCTGAAAAGGATCTGAGGCGGAGGTGTTGCGACCCGTTCCCAATCTGCCCATTTGCCCGCTGGCCCGAGCCATGCCTGCGGCTTTCGACCTGGATTGGGAAGTCGGTCTTGAGTGACCCAGTCGAGGTTGACATCTCAATATTGGCATCAATGGCAGATGGGAGCTTGAGGCGTATGCTACCACTCATTGAAGAGAACTGCATCACCTCCTCCCCTTCAAGTCGAGTGAGGGCAACCTCGACATCGCCGCTCAGGGACTTCGCGCTCACTGCCCCGGCTACCCCCTGGACTCGGACGCTGCCACTGACCGCTGAAACGCTGACGAAGCCTTCCGCGTTTCTCACGATAACATCTCCGCTCACCGACTTGGCACTCAATCGCCCGCTCGCATCGCTCACCTCAATATTGCCGCTGACGCTTGATAACTGTTCATAGCGGTAGTTCCCCCGGCGCGGCACGTACACCTGAAAAGTGACACGCGCATCACAGTCACAAGTCTTCATGATACTCCTGTCGCAGTTGCAAGGCTCCAGGTAGCGCGCCCGGAGTTCGACATGGTTGCCATCGCTATGGTCTTCGATCTGAACTAGGTCGCGGTCGCGTCCCTCTTTAATCCCACTGACCGTAATCATATCGCCGTCATAACCGTTGACTTTGATCTGGCCTGAAACGTTACGGATGTCAATGACCCCACCAGCACTGATACGGTAGGATTGTTGAAAATCTTGCGCGTCGGCAGCACTGAGCGTAGTTAAGCTGATGAGTGCCGCTCCGATGACTAGGCGAAACCAACTTCTTCCCATAATCCATGCTCCTTCGGAAAGAGATTTATGTTGCATCTGGTTAATGACCACTTGGGTCTAAAGGTTTCAGGATAATCAACAGAGAGGTTGTGCAGCAGAGGCCTTGAAAGCGGCAGCGCGGATGGGTCGAATCGGCAGGTCAAGCTTTCCAAGCGAGCGCGCTGCAATTCACGAAGTGCCCCGCTCGGCATGGCTCAGCGTGAGTGAGGTCAAGTGCTCAGGTTAATCGCCGGCGGGTGAAGACAACCATAATGACGGCTAAACAGATAATCTCGCGTAACTGCTGCGCCTGCCCGGATTCAGAGAGCCTCTACATTACCTTCAACCGCAAAGTCAATTAAGCGTGAGTACAGTTCATCTAAGAACGGATGAGGCCAGTTTTGATCCACAGCACATTGTGATGGCGCTGAGTTATCCTCGCTACCACGTAAGGCGGCCAGCAGGTGTCTGCGAACGGGAGGCCGTATTTGGCTCCCACGAATTAGCCAAGCTGACTGCAAGAGGAGATCCGAACTTTCTCGTCGGGTGTTAAAATGATTTACGCCAGATGCGAACGCTTCCAGTTCGTAATAAGCTAGGGCTTTTTCAAGCCGGTAGAACGTATTGTGAGCAATGCCATATAACTCATCGTAGAACTCGTCGGGGGTGCCCGCCGTAGCAGCTACAGGATTTTGCCGGGCCGTTCTCAAGAGCAGGCAGAGGGCTTTGAGTACGCCTACCTCATGGCCCATCTCCCGACTGATCTTGAGAGCGCTATGTGCATATTGCGCTGCCAACTGATAAACACCAGCCTGGTATGCGGTGAGGCCTGCATAGTAAATTAAATGGGCAGAAGCGGCGGAATGAGAAGGCAACGTGATTACAAAATTGGTGTACCGCTCGATTAAAGCGAGCACTTTCCTGGCTTCATCACCCCGCCCGCAAGCGCTGTAAATATAACTGACTATACAATACAAGGCCACGTCCTTCCATCGCTCGCCAGTCTGCATACGCAGAAAGCCAGCCAGGGTTTCGAGCGCCTCGCGGCTCCTGTTTAAGGCAAAAAGACTCCTGGTCTGAGCTTCCAGTATTTTTCTCCTGTAGAATATATCTGCGTACTGTGGCAATTCAACCAGACGGTCCAGGAAGGCGCTAAGCCCCATATGATCCTCAGCGAAGAGATAAGCCCGAATCGAATCCGTTAAATAAACCGTCTTCCCTAATTCCCGAAGGTTGGGTTCACGCTTGAGTAAATCTGGCACAAGATGCGCCGGCAAAGTGTACGCATCAATAACTAGATCAACTCCTTCAAGAACGTATCTGTACACAGACTCAAACGTTTTCAGGCTCGCCGTCGTATTGCCGCGTGCCGCCTCAATCCGCCCAATGTTGATGTAGGGTTGCAACATCTCAGCAGCCCAGTAGGTCGAGCGGCCCATTTCCAGCATGTGGCGGCAACTCGCAATTCCACGATGACAGACATCCTCAGCCCGCTGGAGTTCGCCACAGTGGTACTGGACGAGCGATCCCATGTTGTAAAAATAGATCAAGTTCGAAGGCCCGCCGTCGGGCCCCTCGATCGGCTGCTCGCCTGAATATAACGGGCGGAAATCAGCTAAAAGCTCTTGGGCGACCTCAAGGAGGGGGCGGCGAGGCTTACTCTCGACAGCCGATAGCAGGCATGTAGCTTCCAGATCAAAGAGAAGCGTGTCATCAACAACCGTCATGGATGCTGTCATAAACTTCCCCATTGCGCGATTGATGTAAAGTAATCCTCTTTAGCCAACTTTATTTCGCGAATGCAGAATCGTACTCGCTGCTTCTCGAATCTGAAGGCGGCGATGGCCTGACCGGGCTCGCCGGTTGGTTATTAGCTAGAACAAGTCTCCTTGAATACCGCAAGCCCTTAATTAAAAGCTTGTAAGCGAACACGACAAGGCTGACCGCGCTTAACGAAACCATGAATAACTTAAACAGGGGTTTTATAATCCCGAAATCAATATGTCCGGAACTCACCGAGGCGACAATCTGGGATATTGCTTGCGGATAATATTGGACCATTCGAGGAATGAAAAAGAGAACCATACCCAGTGTGCAAACGCTTGCGAAGAGGGTGGCCAGTATGGCGTACACCCCTACTATACAGGCGGTGGCACGCGGGAGGGTATCTAACAAGGCATTTTTGCGGATCTGAGACGCAGGAAAGTAGCGCCTCAACCGGTGATAGATGAGCGACAACCCGGTAGACCAGGGGCGCGGGACACCTATGGCATCAGTGAATAACCAGTAACCGTCGAACCGCAGAAAAGGATTTAAGTTCAGTATAATGGATGCCATAATGCAATAGACACTAAAAGCCAGGGGAGGCCAGCCTGAATAAAGCCAGATTAGCACGTATAGAACAGCTGCCAGCGATTGGAAGTACACGCCGCCAAGATCGATAACGACTCTCTGGCGACGCGGTAAACGCCACCCATCCGAAACGTCAGCGTAGAAAACCGGCCAGATAAGGTATACTCCTATCCCGATATCTCCGTGCCTTGCGCCATACCTGGAGCACGCCGCCGAATGTCCTAGTTCGTGAATGAAGAGTGAGAGATAAACAAGGATGACCCCGCTGACCCACTCGACAGCAGACAGCGAGTTGGCTGACAACAAACTGCCACGGCCAAACCTGTGGATGAGGATTCCATAAGAGGCAAGTATTAAAATCACAGCTACGGCCACATAACTTGCTGTGAACATCACATCCAGCCGCCGAGTAATGACGCTGGCAAGCCGCTGTGATAAAAGTGATGTCCGAATTAAAGGCAGGCGTTTTGTTTCAACAGGCTGTAGGTGCTCTTCTTCGGATGACTGCCCGCAGGGAATCAAAATCCGATTGTGAACCAGCAGTTGGTCAATCGTGTGAGTTATGTCACCGGGCGATACACCCAGCGTTCGGCAGGCGGCAGTAAGCGTATGAGGAGTTCTGAACACTTCCAGCATGCGGCGCGTGAACTCATTAATTTGGAAGCGACGACCACGTAATATGAGCTGGTAGACGGGCAGCTTGAACGAGGTGTCAAGAGGGACGATCTGCGCTTCAGGGCTTAAGCAATAGCGGCCCGGCTGCTCTTCTAATAATTGATTGTTAGCCTCAAGCATGGGTTCCCGAATATAATAGGTTCGACCAATTTAAGAGTGTGCCTGAGCCACAGGCTCTTTTTACAAGATCGCTGGGCCTATACGCCCATATAGGCCCAGCAGCCTTTAAGGTCATCAGCACTGGATGTTTGTGGTGCAATTCGATGAATTGCACGCCATTTGGTTTGGATCCTTGACCGGATCTACACCGAAATCAAAGACGGCGATGCCGAACTCAAGACGCTCGTCAAGTTCAAAGACGAATAGTTCCTCCGCTGGCGCAAGTTCATTGCTGGCCCGCAGCATCAATTCGTCTTTCCTTTCTGTCGGGTCTTTCTTTCCCATAAGTAAGCTCCTTTCTACTGGGTTGGTGATTGAAAAAGACAGAAACGGTCAGTCCGCTCCTGAGTCTGAATGCAGCGATAGGTTTAGAAGCCTTCTCATAAATAGCCGAGTTTTGTGTAGCGCCTCAAAATGCTTGGCAAACTGGCTCGAAATCAGTGCTGGTAGTACGTGTAAGATGGCTTCTAGTCACCCGTGCCACCGCCAGAGGGCACTACGGTATGTGAGGTAGCACTCGCCCTCTGAGTTACCCACAAAGTCTTCAGCGTCGGCCCGATATGAGTCTTCTCAGGCGGACAGGGTCGCGTATCATTTTCAATACGTTCAAGCGGGCACGAGCAGCCTTGGCAGACAGGAAGGTAAAAACACTTCCGGCATGTCGCGTCATCTTCGAACGAAGGGGCCACCCACTGCATAAATTTGTTCATATCAAGCTCTGCGCGACCATCTTCCGTGAGGTATCCAACGACGTTATAATCTTTCGTATCTAAAGCGATCGTGCATTTCATTAATTTCCCATCGGCCCCGACGATGAAGTTGTATGGCCGGGCTGCATAGCAGACACTCAGATTCTTGGCCGGTTGCATATACTCCAACCGCGTTTCGGTGTTGATATGCTGCTGAATAGCCATAAGCTCTAGTTGTTGCCGCTCCTCATAACCGCTTCGCCCACAAATCTCCAGGCTCTCGTCGTTCGGCCCTCCCCACTTACCTACTGGATAGAATCGAAGCTGAAACCGCGAGTCGGAGCCGAAACGATCTTTCAGTAAGGCCATATATTCCGGTATCTGTGGCAAATTTTGCTGATCGAAGTTAATCCGCAGGTGGGCTTTAAAATCATCCGGGCAACTCTTCATGGCGATCAAGTTCTCAAATATCTGATCGAACGTTTTTCCCCCATCCTTAAGCGGGCGCTTGGAGTCGTGCGCCTCCGGCGGCCCATCCAACGTGATCTGGAACGAGGTGATGTTCCAGTCTAGAAGAGAGCGAAAGACGTCTGGGGTTAGTAGATAACCATTTGTTGTGATATCGGAAGTATACCGCAAGTTATTCTTGGCAGTGATCTCCTTTATCGCGGGACCGATTTCTTGCATGGCTTCGTACCCGAGCAAAGGTTCGCCCCCGAACCAGGATATCGAAAGGTTCCGTATCCAATCAGCCTTGGTTTCAACCCATTGAATGACCGCGCTGCGAACCCAAGGCTCCATCGTGCCGCGTGGGAAGGCTTCATAGCAGTAGACACAACGAAAATTACATTCTTCGGAGGCTAACAGTATCAGTTCAAATCGGTCAGTCCTATATTGCATTTGGCCGAACTTAAACCGCATCCGGTCCAATTCGTTCACCCCTCGGCGTACGATGAAACCACGCTCGTATAAATACTTTGTAACCCCTTCCAGTTTGCCCTTGAAGCCTCGCTTACGTAGTAAAGGCTCTACCTGATTGCGGACGCGGGGTGGGAACGCAGAAAAACTACCCGTGAAGCTATTATATAAGATCAACGCTCCGTCATCGCCGACTCTTCTCGCGTTGAATCGTGATGGAACGAATTCCGACTCTGGCTGAACGCCGGTTAACTGGACCAAGGGAGATGAGGTCTTAGAGTGACCGTTGCGAAATGGGTTCTCTGGCGTTGGCATAAGTGTAGCTAGGCGTCATCCGCGAAGCAAGCGGTTTGATTTGGCCCCCAGTTGAGGTCACATTAGTTGAGCTATTCTTTAAAGCATAAGAAGAATATCTGTTTTCAGACCATATTCCGCCCAAGATAAACTGAATAAAAAGCTGCGGTCTAGCACTTCAGAACTGACCTGATCAACTTTCTTTCAGGCATTATCTTTCAGCGATCATAAGACGCCTTGAAATGTAGCCCAAAACCCTTTACGTGTCATTAACCTGCATTAATCAAAAAATAAACATGGGTTAAATCAGACCCATTCCAGCACATAACATCGGGATCTTGAACTCAGGCTGGGCTGGAGAAGCACATATTGGGAGGGACGAAGCTCTCAAAGAGAAACTGCGAATATGCTCCCAACGGGCAATCAACATGGCAAGCTCAAGAGAAGTTGCGCCAGCCGTCAAAACCGTCGCACAAGCGCTTCCATCAATCCTCAAGTCTGATGGGGCACCGAGGCGACATGCGCTACGGCCTAGGACGAGGCGAGGCTCATTTGATTTTTATTCGTATCTGATCGCCTTGATGGGATCGCCCCTCATCGCGCTACGTGTAGGGAGGTAACAGGCTAATATCGCTATAGCAGCAAGTATCAGCGAAAGGGCTACGAAGGTGCTGAGGTCAGTGGCAGCTATCCCATAAAGCAAACCTGACATTAAGCGGGTCAAGGCAAATGCGCAAGCCAACCCTGTGGCGATACCAACTACCGTTAAGGTGACTCCTTGTCTTATTATAAGCATGAAGATATCGCGTGATTGCGCCCCCAGCGCCATGCGTATACCGATCTCGCGCGTTCGCTGTATGACCGAATAGGACATCACACCGTAAATCCCAATCACCGCTAAGATCAGCGCCACCGCGCCGAATATGCTCAACAGGATCGTATTCAGGAGGTGGTCCGAGACTGAACCCGCGATCACGGTTTCCATCGTCTTCATCTCGTAGACTGGTTGATCCGGATCAACCGCAAGCACCGTGTCCCGCACTGCAGGGGCGAGATTCATTGGATTTGACGTGACATGGACAACCAGGCTCATGGTCAGGGTTAGGGCCGAGGTCTTAGCCTGAGTATAAGGAACATAGATCTCTGGTGTCACTGATCGCGTTAAACCTCTTTGTTTAACATCCCTAACCATACCGACTACAGTCCTCCAGTCGCCGATTGTACGGAGACGCTTCCCCAGAAGGTTCTTCTCATCAGGCAGGTATAGACGAGCGAAAGTTTCGTTGACGATAACGACCGGTGGGCCGTCTTCCCTATCCCGGGTCGTGAAGGGTCGCCCCGCGATCAGAGGAATCCCGAGCGCCTGAAAATAATCTGGGCTGATTACGCGGAACTCGGCGAGGGGCACTTGCCCAGGAGAATACGGACCTTGACCCTCGATCTCGACGCCGCCATTAGCCCCCCACTGCTGTAATGGCAGGAGATTAATCAAGCCGGCGGCTTGGACGCCGGGTAAACTTGACACTCTATTTAAAACCTCTTGATAGAAATTAAGCGTTGCCGGGAGGCTAGAGTACTTAGACTCCGGTAGGGACATCTTGGCCGTCAGAATATTCTCAGGCCGGATACCGGTCTCGGTTTGCCGCAAACGTAAAAAGCTGTTAATCATCAGGCCGGCGCTAATCAGTAGTAACAGCGCAAAGGCAATCTCTGTGACAACCAAGAAGCTGCGCAGCCAACTCCGATGAGGGCTACTTCCTAAAAATTCACCCTCCTTCAGTATTTGGTGGAGGTCAGTTTTAGAAATTTGAACGGCGGGGGCCAGCCCAAAAATGAGGCCTGTTAGCAGGGATAGTAATAAAGTGAAGCCAACTACTCTCCCATCAAGGGCCACCTCATTGGCCCGCGGCAGAAAGCTCGCAGCCAGAACCATCAGGAGGTCAAGACCCCAGTTGGCAAAGATGAGCAGCCCCACGGCCCCACCTAAAAATGAGAGAATCAAGCTTTCGGTCAAGAACTGCCGAATCAAACGCCAGCGACTAGCGCCTAGCGCAGCGCGGAGAGCATACTCTTTTCGGCGGGCGGCCGCACGGAACAGAAGCAGGTTCGCGAGATTTGTGCATGAGATGAGAAGGACGAATCCAACTGCGGCGGAAAGCACTAAAAGGGCGGGTCGCACGTTTTGGACCATGTCCTCCTTAATGTGAACGAGTTTAATTCCTCGTCCGGCCTGCTGAGCCGGATAACTCTGCTCAAGTCTGCGGGCAATTAAGTCCATCTGTTCTTGCGCCTGCCGGAGCGTCACCCCTGACTTAACTCGCCCTAGCACGAAAAAGCGATGGCTCCCCCGATTGACCAAGTCCTGGGCGGTGAAGACGAGCGGCACCCATAACGCAGTTGTCTCAGACGGGAAATGAAAACCCGGCGGCATCACGCCTACGACTGTGAAGTTCTCGGCATTGACTGATATGTTCTTGCCAAGAATTTCGGTATCGGCACCGAAGGCTTGTTGCCAGAGATAGTCACTCAGAATTGCCACTCGGGAACTGCCCGGCTGATTCTCCCCTGGAAGAAAAGACCGACCGAGGCGTGGGAGTACGCCGAGTGTGTCGAAGAAGTTGGGAGTTATAGTCGCGACAGCAACACGGTCGGAATTGTCACGCCCTTGCAGATTATAGTTGGTTGACTGATAGGCGGCTAGATTCTCGAAAACTTCGTTTTGCTCTTGCCAGTCACGAAAATTAGAGGCTGATACGACCCCCACGCCGTTCGGGGGAAAGGTTTCCCATAGTTTCACAAGCTGATCCGGGTCCTTAAAAGACAGCGGCCGCAGCAGGACGCCATTGACTACAGTAAAGATCGCGCTGTTAGCCCCTATACCTAAGGATATAGTGAGCACCGCTATAGTTGTAAACCTCGGTTCTTTTCGCAGCACCCTGATGCCAAATCGTAGGTCCTGCAATAATGTCTCCAACCATTTGAATCCCCACATAGCGCAACTATCCCTCTACCGAACCTCCTGGCAAATGTTCAAAGCTCTAATGATGACGGCAATGGCATACGAGGCGTCTATTGCAACGGACGCGAAAGCGCCGGCGCTGGATTGCCTACCTTCTTGCGTTTTTTCCGGGGTATTCATAACAGTACCTTGCCGATTATAATGGCGACCTATAAGACAATGACCCACGCAAAGCGGATCAATAAGAGTGTCGTTCAAAGAATATGCTTTGTCAAAGCCCTTTCACAGCAATAGGAAAAATGAGCCACGATATTATAATAACTACCTCCTGAGCCAGGTCGTCCGGCCTTTAGTAGCAGCCGGTTGATAAACCTACGCCTGATCGAATAGGACAATTCCGCTCTATCGGTTGTTGCTCGAATTATGGAATATTTGCCGATAGATTCGGTTCCCGACGCTTGGGGGTAAGAGGTGTCCGGATAAAGTTATTCAGATTATTATTTTAATTATGTTAGGCGTTACGCAGTTGGTTCGAGAGTGAAGCGCGGTTTCGCCAGATAAGCACGTACCGCCTCTCGAACAATCGAAGTCTTCGCCTCAAACCAACTGATCCCGGTTTTGTAACCATGAACTTCCAATCGCAAAAACGCTCGCAACGCCAAACCGATGTGATTGCGCTGCGCTCTTCGCGAGCGCGCCTGGCAACGCTCAATGCCGGAGAACTGTTTGATGCCGCGATGAAACTGCTCGATCGTCCAAGCCTCTCCGGCATACTTCACTCTCGTCAGTTCGCCCATTTGCAAATCGTTGGTCGCCCAGTATTCAATGTCACCGTCTGGGGCGACAATCTTGAATACCGTAATCATTCCGTAATCTTTCAGATGGACGATGGTACCGGCCTGCGCAATCTCGACCTCTTTGATGGCACGGTTGCCCGTACGGTCGGGGTTCACCAAGCGGTTCTCTTTCAAGCGTGTCAGCCATGTCCATTTCAACGAGCGAATCAATTTGAGGTTCGGCAGGCTGCTGTACCAACTATCGAAAACCACACAGCGTGGGGCAAAGCCGCGCCCCTTTGCAGTCTTGAGCATTTGTTGAAAATGATCATTCTTGGTCAAGCTATCTTTGGCTTTATCAAAGAGCCGGTAGTCACAAGGAACGTGCCTGTCGCCGTCACTCCACAAGAGGGTGATGAGGTTGATGCCAGAGACCACCTCGCGATGTTTACCCGACCAGTGGCGCGAGACCAACTCCATCTTGCGAGCGTAGGGCTTGTCCAAGGTCGAATCATCGAGGACGAGGATGCCGCTTTGGCGTTCAACTTGGTCTTGCGATTCCTTCCACAAGTCGTCGCTGCTGGGTTCCAGGCGTTGCAGCAGGCGCGTAAAGGAGTCGTGCGCCAGCGCGTCGGTTTCATCTGGTTGGACGCGGGCTGCTTCTGTGCAGCTATAAACTTTTGGCGTTGCAATCAGAAAGTTGATATAGTCATACTCGTTGCATTTTGGGGCGTTCACAGAGTCTTTTTACACTATCACGCCCCAACTGCGTAACTCCTAAGTGTTATAAACATTACCGATGTTGCTAAGCATGACAGCTTCTCCACTGCGATCACCTATGGCTCGCCTGATCGGTAGGGTCTGGTTATAGTAATTCAGCGCCTTCTGTTTCTCTCCTAAATCATTATAGACCGAGCCGGTGTTGTTAAGCGTGGTGGCTTCCCCGCTACGATCACCTACAGCTCGCCTGATCGGTAGGGCTTGATTGTAGTAATCCAGCGCCTTCTGTTTCTCCCCTAAGTCATTGTAGACCGCGCCGATGTTGCTGAGGATGGCAGCTTCCCCGCTACGATCACCCACTGCTCGCCTGAGCGACAGCGCTTGGTTGAAGTAATCCAGCGCCTTTTGCATTTCACCAAGCGACCAATAGACCATAGCCATGTTGTTAAGCATATAAGCCCCACCGCTGCGGTCATCTACCGCTCGCTTGATGAGCAGTGCTTGGTTGAAGTAATCCAGCGCCTTCTGCATTTCACCAAGTGACCAATAGACCGCGCCGATATTGCTGAGCGTGGTGGCTTCCATTTTGCGGTCCCCCACTGCTCGAAGGAGCGGCATGGCCTGATTATAATAATCCAGCGCCTTCTGATTCTCTCCCAAATCCTTATGGACCAAGCCGATATTGTTAAGCGTGTAAGCCTCACCGCTATGGTCGCCTAGCATACGCTCAAGCGGCAGTTCCTGATTGAAGTAATCAAGCGCCTTCTGCATTTCACTAAGCGACCAATAGACTGCACCGATGGTGTTAAGTGTGGTAGCTTCCCCAGCGCGGTCACCCACTGCACGTTCAAGCAGCAGCGCTTCCTCATACTTCTTGATTGCTTTTCGTAGGGATTCTCCCGTTCCCTGATTACGGAGTTCCTCCCCTTCGGCGAATGCTCTCTGTGCGGCAATACGGTCCCTGTCCTTGTCTGTTGCGGCTCGCAATTCCTCGATCTTCGCCTCATAACGCCCTACAGCCGCATCCTTTTCAAGTGAGCGCACCTCTAGTCGATAGCTCCCCGAGACATCCACTGCCCATGAAAGCGGCTCCGGTCCTTGCGCGCCGTTCGGGCTATCCACTTCGGTCAGTTTCTTGCCGTCAGGCCCGAACAAGGCGACTACGACGTCTATGCCTCGCTGTTCCACCACCAGGTATAGGTATTGGCCTGCGGTAAGAAATACCCTATAAGAATGAACTTGGCCGCCAGCAAGCTCTTTTTCGATAGGCTTGCCCAGCTCAAGTAGCGGTAGTTCCTGTTGTAAACGTGCTGCCACTACTCGATGCGGAGATGTAGTTAACAGACTGAGGATTGACAGTAGAGTCATGAGGAGGCAGGTGAGGGATTTATGTGTCATCTTTTACTTCCTTGAGGAATACTTCGGAGCAGCCCTAAGCCTAGCTCAACAGAGGCCAGGACTCAATAGGAAGGTATCTAGGCAAGGAAGATAAAGCCCTAGCTTTCTCTAATACCAGAAAGCAAAGATTGGTCTCTTCAGTATTAACAACAAGCCCGGTTTAATGGCCTTCTCGCTGATCGCCAGCGCCCATACTACCAATAATAGGGTCTGACTCATACGTATCCTGCCATATAACTTCTTCACCTGCTATTCTAGAGTTTCCGCATCTTCATCTTGCTTGCAAGCATTCAACTGCGTGAGTACTTTATTACAATAGGAGCAAATTGTAATAAGTCGCGGCACAAAAATAGACTGAGCTATATTTTTGTTACCAATGGTTGAATTCCATCGTTGGAGCAAATGATGCCTCGACATCGGCAGTAAACGGGCTTGAGCAGAGACCTCAGCTAGCGGTGAGTTGGAGCCTAGTTTTCATGAAGCTATCGAAGAAAAAAGTAAACAAGGGAAGAGCGGGTTCCGGTAGTCCCAATCGTACAGCCCGTCGGGGTGAAAATCATGACACCACGAAAACAATATTGGCCGGCTTCTTCATCGGTCTACTGTTTACGGTTCTATTAATTGGCGCCAACTGGGTATTTGAGCGGACGCAGTGGGGAGCTGAGATTCTTTCCATGTCGTACAATCTATTGCAACGGCAGCTCTCTTCGGATGCCGCAGGGGAAGACTTGCCGGTTATTATCGTCGATATTAATGACCTGAAGATAGATAAGGACTCCCAGGCGACGCCCCGCAAGAGCTTGGAAGCTCTTATTGATCAGATTGCCAAGCAGTCTCCTAAAGCTATCGGCATCGACATGGATTTTTCGCCCGATGAGGATGGCTATATTACTCAGGACGATCCCGACTTCTTTGATCATTGTCTGGCGCTAAAAAGCAAAACCCCCATCTTCCTCGGCATCTGGCGCTCACAAGCCAACCCGCCAGATGAGTGGCTAGGTGTGGAAGACTATAAGGAGCTTGCCGCCAGCATCATGATTCCTAAAGAAGACACCAAGGAGATGGTAAAACGTATTGTATCGCAGGATGGCCGACAGACAGGCTGGACTATGGCCGGTGCCCTTGTGAATTCTATTCATGCGGAAGGGGATGATGTGCCCGCCTGGATTAATTGGGCGGTCGAGTCGGTTTCCAAAACCAAGTTATCCCCTGATCTTAGCGTCGAGCAATTCCTGGTTGACTACAGCCCGCTCAAAACCCTGGTGAAAGAATGTCTACACACAAAGAGTCCTGAAGTCATATCGGATCAAGGAAGACTCCTACGGAATAAGTTCGTGCTGGTCGGCGACGCCACCCTCGGTGCGCCAGGTGATACTTTTGTCGTCCCAGGGCATGGAGAAATCACTCCCGGAGTTTACTTCCATGCATGCGCAGTTTATACACTCGCCAAAGCGCCTTTATATAAATTAACCCTGCGCGGTCGTTTGGCAATCGATCTACTGCTATCAGCAGCGGTCATCGGTAGTGTGACGGCCATTCGCTTACGCTATAGAACGGCGGCCCAGACGGTTGCAACCCACCGTATACAGCGCGTCTTTACGTTCGTTATGGCGTTGGCGGCATTCGTCGTGGGATATCTGTTTGTCGCAAAGACCCGCATATTCTGGGACGACTTCATCCTGGTCATCGCCGCTTTGTTGCTACACCCTTACGTGGAACACAGGGTAATAAGGCTCGCCAGGTGGTGTCGAATTCTGGTGCCCGCCGCCTGGCGCAAGCTCGTCTTCGAGGTGGAGAAGGAGGAACGCTGATGAAGGCCAGGAGATGGCTCATGGTGGTGAGTGTAATCATCGTTTCAATGGCATTACAGGGCCAGGTGCTTGCCGCCGGTGTGCAGAATGGAGAAGTGGCCGGCTGCATTGATCAGATGAGGGGAGAAGTGTATTTCAAGAAAACCCGTTCGGATGCCCCATCAAGACTGACGAAGCGAAATGCCCCTAAGTGGTTACATGTCGGCGACCGGTTACCCTGTGGGCCGGGTGGGTATGTGAAAATTTGCTTGTGTAAGCGTCAGAGTACATGCAGAGAAATCAAGGGGCCTTCAGGATGGTATCCGATTCCTCGCTCCCCTCTCAGCAAGGATGATCCGCGGTGGGTAGCCCTGCAACACTTTGGCGGCGGCGGACGTCCACGCGCTAGTGGAGTCGTCATTTTCTCGCCGGCAGATGATAGTGTCAAAGCGCCGGGGCGGTTTACAATCCGGTGGGTGGCTTCGGATCAAGACAAGAATATCACGCTGGCCATCTTTGACGATACGAACAAAGTGATCTGGCGGGAACAGGTCGCCGACGGCACCGCAGGCCATCTGGCTTCCGACAGCGCCCGAGAAGCGCTATTGAAGTACAGCCGTGAAGGCGGAAAGGGGACACTAAAGCTCACCCTCACTCGGCCCGACGAGCAAACCGAGCAGGTCAGGTTCTCGCTGCTCTCTTCGGAAAGCGAACAGGACCTACAGACAGAATTGATAAAATGGGATAGAGAGGAGGCGAGCCTGCTGCGCCACGCTTATCGGGCTTATTCGTTCAGCAGTCGCGGCATGCTGACGGAAGCGGTTGAAGAATACGAGGCTGCACTGGCAGAAACTCCAGACAGCCGCGATCTCTTGATGGCAACCATCATGGCTAACCGCAACATCGGGAATTCACCCAGAGCGAACGAGTTTGTCAAGCGCCTGCCGCCCGGAACGAAACTGCCTTGAAAGGAAGTCGTTATTCATACCGCCCCACGGAAGCCTTTTGCAGCGCCTGTTGCGTTTGATGGCGACGCGCCGCACATACACGTGGGTCGTTTTCATACTTTCGTGTCCGGGGACACCCTAGCGGAGTCTCTATGAACCATGACATTATGCTCCGGTTCAGATGAATGGCCTTTTGGTTACGCGCCCGACTGAGCGCCTTTAGGGTGATGGTCGCGGGCCTCTTCATCGCATCTTCGTGACACAAAACCCCAGCAAGTTGAACTTTTCCCTGTCGTGATCTGTATCATGCCAAAAGAATCCGCCGCCGCCGTCGAACATCACCGCTGAACTGACCCCCGCCTGGGAGAGATCCCGTTGCATGGTCGGCCCATCCACATTTTGCGCGATGATCAGGAAGGCTTGGCCGGCAACTATCCCTACCAGCGTGTGATCTGTCTGCCTAAACTGTTCGGCAGTGATTCCCCTCCCGCCGTTGTCAAAGCCTTGCCGGCTATACAAATCAGGTGACAACACCTTCGCCCCGTTCTCGATCAGCAGCGCCCCCCCGCCCATGAAATCGCTGACCGGATTGCCCCGCTCGCCGAAGGCTTCGTCAATGCGGCGTTTCAACCCTGTTGCGATTTGATTTGGCGGGAGGTTGGGATCGACGCCATCCTGCCGGTCAACGGTGACGGTGCCATCCCTGAGCACCGCCACGCCGCCGCGCCCCCAGGTCTTCGGCAGCCCGTTGTTCTCCACGACCCCTCTTCGCATCACCGTCACGACGGGAAATAGCTGGCTCCCTTTGCCCGGGACAGTGGTGGTGAAGCTGCCGTTGGCAATCACGTCACAGCCGCCGGTGCCGGGCCGGTAAGCCGAAAGCGGCGGGTCGTGGTTCGTGACCCGCTGGTCTGCGTTGATGACCTTGATTCTTCTGATCTGATAGACGACATAACGATTCGCGTCCAGCTTGAGTTGAATTAAAGGGGCATTATCGCTTGGCCGCGCCGTGTTCCTCTCGGTACGCGGGTGCGGGAGCGTGTCGGCGTAAGCCGGGGGAAATCCCAGCGGGTCACGGGGCGGCTGGGGCCGGGGCTCTGGCCGGGGCTCCGGCCTGGCTGGTGGGCCGCCTATCGGGACCAGCACAACTCTGCCGCCTTCTCTACGCTCTTTCACCAGCGCCCCGATGACGAAGCGGAGGGCGATCTCGGCGATGAGCGTGAGGCTGTGGATATAGCCGGTCCTCGTGTTCTTCAGCTTCACGTCGTAAGTGCCTGGGCCGTTTGGCTCCATCGAGACGATGACGTAGGAGTCGTCGCCCTGCGGCGCAGCGCGGCCGGCAGGCGGGTGACAGGAAGCGGCGGTTAGCAGAATAAGAAAGCAGGCGACCAGCGGGCGGTGGGCTCCCATGTCTTCCCTCCGATGTGAGTCAACCGTAAGTCAACGATGTTCCGTGCCGGAAGATATGATAAACAGAGTAACCTCTCTTGCATAGCAGGCAGCTCACACGAGCGGATAAAAATTGTGTGGTGGTGGCAAGACCTGTGAGTCGCCCAGTATGGCTTACTTCAGATGTGGGTATATCCTGATCCTAGAGCAATCATCAATCATCATAGTGGAGGCGATTGATAGGATTCTTCTCCAGATTCTCTCTGCCGTGATCGTACTTCATCAACGATCTAACATCTTTGTGCCCCGACATCATCTGCACCTCACGGATGCTTTCGCCCAGGTCGAGGGCGCGCGTGATGGCCGTGCGTCTTAGGTCGTGAGGCGAAAGGTCGCCTAGGCCCGCGTAGTCAGCGTACTTCTTGACGAGCTTGCCGATCATGCGCGTTGAGAGAGGCTTGTTGTAGATGAGCGTGCGCGCGTTGGTGTGCGGCTGAAAGAGCCATGCGTCCGGCCCGCCCGTGTTGAGAATCTTTCGCCTCGCGCGGTCTAGCTTCAGGTAATCGTCAACCGCGCTTTTCACGTCAGGCGGAAGCGGGAGGGTGCGTTCCCTTCCCCCTTTGACTTTGAACTTGATGATGGGTCGCCCGTGACTCCAGGTGATCGAAGAGGTTTTCAGTGAAGCTACCTCGGCCACACGGAGCGACATTCTTCCCATGATGAGGATGATGGCGTAGTCCCTCGCGCCTTCGGGCTTCGTGCGGTCGGGGCTTGAGAAGAGGTAGCGTGCCTCCTTTGCGACAAGCGCGCGGCCTGCCAGAGCCTCCGGGACCGGCGGCGGGGAAACCAGCTTAGTCGAGGCCGGGTTGAGCGCGAGGTGGCCGTAGGCTTTCAGGTACTCGAAGAATGAGCGGAGCACAGAGAGCTTCAGCGTGACCGTTGAAGCTTTCTGCCCCTTAGCCATCAGGTCGTCGCGCCAGCGCAGCACGTCCTCCGGGGTGATGCTGGATTCGTGCTTGTAGCCGACGAAGGCGAAGAATTCCCGGATGACGCGGTGGTAGAGCCGCCTGGTTTCAACCGAGATAGATTTGTTGACGAAGGGCGTGGCCGTGCGCGGGTTAAACGGAGCAAGCTGCTCTTGGCCGTCGGCGCTCGATTTGATTAGGCTTTCAGATGGCATCGTGGAAGGAATCTCCTCTGGCGGGATTTTAACGCTTCTGCCACCTCTCTTTATAGACCTTTGTGGGCTTTTAAAGCAAGGGTTAATTCTGGAAAAATCATTTACCGGAACTAACATAGACAAACCGTGAAACATCCTAAACATTTCATTAATAATCTATTAAATTTTTAATGATCTAATCGTACTGGATGATGAAAACCTCATCGGGAACAAGATGGCAAATTCATCCACTGGCCCAAGCATTCGTGTTTGGTGCCAGGCCCGCACCGCATAAAGAGTTTTCTGCCCGACGACAAAACCTGCTTCCTGGTATGAGAAGTGGTCTCCTATTTATTTAGAGCGTTGTGGGATAAGTTTACTCTTTCTCGACCCTACACTATAAATCCTCGCGCGCCCGGCAGACACATCTTAAGGCTATATGAAGGATGACAGCAGGCTTTATTATTGACGCCGAGCCACAACAGCTTGTGCAGTTTATAAAATAATATCAAGCTGTTGTGCGTAAAGAATACGCGCATATTTTTGAGTTCAAGTTAAGTTTTTTGTTGACCTGCCTATATTTTGTAAATATAGTACGCAAGAATAGGGCGAGATGTACCTAGATAGGTAGAGGATTTAGACGAACAAGGTTCTTGAAAAGGAGAGTTGATGGCTTTGTCCACGCCGGAGTACATGACAGTAACTGAAGCGTGCGAGTATTTAGAGGTATCTTCCGACACGTTTCGACGGATCGCGCGCGACCTTAACCTCTCCACCGTTACTGATCCGACCGATGCCCGCGTTAAGCTCTACAGCAGATCGGCTATCGCCGCGCTCAAACAGCGCCCGATGGAAATCTCCACCCGTCACAGAATAATCACTATCAGCAATAATAAGGGCGGGGTAGGTAAGACTACCACGGCGATTTCACTCGCGGCTGAAGCCGCCGCTAATGACCAAAAAGTTCTGTTGATTGACGCCGCGCCTCAGGCGTCAGCCACTCAAGCGCTGCTCACCGACAAAGAGAAGGCTGATGACAACGAGGATGGCACACTGATCTCTTGGCTTAAAGGCGATGCCAATTTCCAAGATTTAGTTATCCCGATCAGGTACGAGGATTTGGAGTTCGATTTCATAAGGAGTAGTTCCAAGAACGATAATATTGATCGCTCTAACCCCCTCGAAACGGTCACAGCTCTCCAGGAGCAGTTTCAGCTATGGGATGATTCCCCTTACGATTACGTCTTCATTGATACGGACCCTTCTTTCGGCACGCTGGTTTCGATGGCACAGGTCGGCAGCCATTTTGTCCTGTGTCCGGTGAACGCCGACGTGATGAGCGTCAACGGCACGATGCAGCTCACCCGCCAGCTCCAGCGGGCAAGGATCATCACCAAAACGCGCTTCCCTGCCCTACTCGGCTTCTTTCTCACTCGTTACGACGCCCGTAAGCGGATGTGCCGTGAGGCGCAGGAATTCCTTCGCTCAGCCTACCCGAACATGGTTTTTGACGCGATTGTGCCCGAAAACGTCCGTGTGGCCGAAAGCGCCGGTTTTCACGCCCCGGTGCGCCTGACGGCACCGGACTCGGCTGGCGCGCAGGCTTACAAAAAGCTGTGGAAGGAGGTGCACGAGCGTGTCGAAAGAGCAGTCACCGCCGGTGCGTAAGGTCACCCCTTATAAAAGCGGTCGTCGGAAATCTCCTTTTGCCGATATGGCTCTTCAGTTTAGCGGCACCGCCCTCGATGTCGCTATCCAGCAGCGTGAGCAGGAATCCGAAGCCACCCCTTCGCCTAGTGATGAACAGCATGGAGGAGAGACAGCAGAAACTCAGGACGCCCCTCCAATAGCGAACGAGGCCCGACCGGTCGAAGAAGTTCCGCCCGTCTCTGAAACGTCGCTTGATCAAGAAGCTCATAGCGGCAATATTCAACCGACAGCGACCGAAGATCCAACACGCAATGCGGAGATACATTTAGTAAACTCGAAAAAAACTTCGAGCCGGCCAGTTGTTATTGATAGAAAGATTTCTCCTTCCTCTGCTTCTGACTCTTCATTCCAAGCATTCGTCGAACGCTGGAAGCCCGGACTTCATCGCGGTCAATTAAAGATGTGCGAGGTCCTCTACAATAAAACTTATGCCGTTGGTCACACTGACTGCGAGACCTCTTTTTCCGTCCTGATGCGTGAGTCCGGCCTCTCACGACGCCAGTCATTCCAGGTGATCTCTGAGCTTGAGCAGATGGGTTTTGTCGAGCGGCTACCCACTCCAAAACATAGTACACGGAAAGGGACTGGCTCCCACATCAGGTTTCATCTCACCCCGAAAAGCTAACCGGTTTTTCATAATTTCTATATTATCAATATTTAAATAGTGCTATATTAATAACACTATGTGACAGATATAGCATAATGCTTTCATTTTCGCACCGTGCTATAAACATAGCACTATGTTACTATTACAGCATAGTGCTATATTTATCACACAGTGTTAAAACCACAACACCGTGCTATTTATACAGCATCATGCTACATATATCGCATAGTGCTATCTTAATAGCATAGTGTGCTCTATGCCGCATAGTGTCTTCTATGCTGCACGGATGCGATGACGATAACATTATGACCTCCGGGGCTCACTATGCTACTCCTGTCGCATAATGAGGCGGAGATAGCACGGATTTACAGAAGGTTCAATTTAGTGTAGGAATGGGGAGCTTAATTATGGCGGGGGCATAATGCTCCCCCCGAAAACACATTGACCTGAAGCGTCGAAGTTTGGCGACTAAGGCTTCAGGTCAAATCTTGAACTCGCCTGACAGCGAGACGGTTTTTGTGTGCCTTAAAGGCGGCTTCTAGTTTACACGCTTCCGGCACGCTGTCAAGCATTTCAAAAGGGGCCGAGAATGGCTATGGAAGCGTCAGTTATAGGGCAGCGGTTCGTGAGGCGCACATCCCTGAACCCGAACGAATATCGCACCGACTTCCGCCAGATTGATTGTGACGTGATCGCCGTCCTCGTCTCGGACGAGGCCAGCAAGGTAACACCTCACATGAGCAAGATTTATCTCGCACTCGTCACCGCGCCTTCCGATTACTGGGAGCGCGAGGGGGTCTTGCGCTTGTCCGGACGCGAAAGGGAAGAGAAGTGGCAGACGGCCTGGGAGCAACTCGTTGAACTGGTGAGCGTCGCTTCTGCCACGGCGCGCAAGGCCCTCGCCTGGATGAGCAGACAGGGAATCATCGGCTACTTTGCCGGACGCAACGGAGTGGGCATCAGAATCTTCATCAACCGCGCGGCCTCCTCCATTGGTCGAAAGCCAGATCAGGGTCAAAAAAATTTGCGTCTTGTTCGTACTTCACCGGACGCGCCTCGTACTTCAACGGATGAAGTGTGCTTTAAGGAAAGCTTCGCTATCTTAGAAGATTCAGACTCAGATTTAATTCCGCACGCGCCAAAAAACGGCGCGGCGGAGACAAGAGCCAATAGTGAACTCTCCGATCCGAACTCGGCCTCACTTGAAACTCGCGCGGCTCCCCCTCGATCAACAGCCCTCGACGTTACCGAAAAACTTTCAGTGAATGTAATCAACAGCGCCACAGTCGTCGAGCAGATCGTGAGGGAAGTAGTTCCCCAGGTGAGAGCGGCGGCAGCCCGTGAGCAGGAGCGCACGCGAGAATGGTTCACCAACCACGCTCTGCCGAAAGCGATCCGGGTCGCGCAAGCGTCGGCCTACGACGTACTTCGTGCTCACGGCGTCATCAACGAATCGCGTTCGCGCAGTAGCAGCAGTGGGCGCAATCGCCCAGATGATCGACAAGTAGGGAAACATATCCCGGCGGAGATCACACCGCATTTGCTTTCAGACGAAGAGATCACTGAGTTGGCCGAGGGCTGCGTCGCGCTGCTGGTCACGCAGGGACAGACCATTGACCGCTCTCTCTCCGGGATGAGCGTCGAAGCAGGAGGATTCTTATTGCAGGAAGATGCCCCAAAAGTTCGCGCCAGGGCCGAAGTCTTGGCTCGCGCCGGCGCGACCACACAAAACTCAGGGAGGGAAGGCAATGGCCTCTAGCCAGAATGCTCAACGCTTATTCGTAGTTCCTGATGAAACCGAGAGTGAAGCTGCTCAAGGCTCTGACCGTCCGGCGAGAACAGGGCCTCCGGTGTGCTCATTCTGCTCCGGCACTACCTGGGAGTCTGTGCCGGATAAAGGAGTGCGCCCCTGCCGCTGTCGCAATGAGGAGCGGCGGCTTCAGCTTGTCAAAGCCGCGAGCCTGCCTCGTCTCTACGACGGATGCACGCTCTCGAATTACAAGCCGGTGACGGGGAATGCATCGCAGCTTCGGGCATTCAATCACGCTTACCGGCTCGTCGAGAGCTATCCGGGTGATGGGCGAGGTCTGCTGTTGATGGGAAGCTGCGGGGTAGGGAAGACTCATTTGGCCGTCGCCGTCTTGCGTGAGCTTCTCGGTAAAGGTATTAAGTGTCTGTTCTATGATTTCGGCGCTCTGCTCAAAGCGATTCAGGCGACGTATAACCCGAACACTCAAACATCGGAGCTTGAGATTCTCTCCCCGGTGTTTGATGCCGAAGCATTAGTGCTTGACGAACTGGGCGCGTCGAAGCCGACCGAGTGGGTGCTGGATACGATGCTTCAAATCATCCGCGCTCGCTACAACGATAGGAGGTTGACGATCTTTACGAGCAATTACCTGGATGATCGCTCTGGGCGTGAGAGCGAGACGTTAGAAGATCGCATCGGAGTGCGTCTTAGGAGTCGAATGTATCAGATGTGCCAGACGGTTCTGGTTGACGGCGAAGATTACAGGAAGCGTTTCGACATGCGGCAGATTTGAAAGTGAGGGGATTACTTGAGAGCGCAAATGAGTAAACGACAGGTTAGTTTGAAGCTGACCGCAAGCCCCAAACCTTGCTTGATGATTTGCGCGAATCAGCCCGACAGGATGTGGCGCGCATGGTCAATTCTACGCTGGTCATGCTTAACTTGAGCGTGGGGCGGAGAATCCGCCAGGACATCCTCAAGGGAAGCGTGCCGGCTACGGAGAACAGATAATGCACGCGCTGGGTGCGCTATTGATGACGGAGTTCGGGAGCGGTTTCGGGCGGCGCAACAATGGCCCGCTTCGCCGAGATGTTCGAGGACGAGTCGGTGGTCTCTTTGCTAAACCGAGACTTGAGCGGCTCAATTGCATTACGTTATACAATGCATTCTCAGCAGACTCTATAACCTCTTGCTTTGAAGTCGAATATGCTAAATGGCTCATTGAGATAAATGACGGAGAACCATTAATCGCCGATCAGCAAGTAAGTAGAGGATAGCTTTCTCCGCATCAGCACATGGCAATGCTACTATAAGTTGATTATCTTTCATCCCCAAGGCTACCGCATTCTCGCTGACTATCTTAGCCTCTTCCCCTTTAATACCGATCAAAGTGATGTTTTCTTTTGCGGCAGGCTGAACATCTGAGGATACGGCTATCAACCGCCAGTTCTGTTGGGATTGAGGCGGAGCAAAGAGCGCCGATTCAGTTAAAATTGTGCCTCGTTTGGCCCCTGCTGTAAGAATATGTTTTATTGCATCATCTTTCTTTTGTATTGCATCAGGAGGGATACGGGTGGTCTTAACCTCATCTATATCCTGATCAGAAATAATCACATAGGCAGGTAAATCACGTTTTGCTTTAATGAGCGTATGGCGAGGTGTCAAGCAAATAAAGATCAGATCAATAACACCCAGGATAATGAAAATAATCAATACTATCCAACCCATCCAACGCTGAAACAGCCAATTTTTTAAAGTCGAATCCGGCATAGCTTCGATCCTAGTTAATTGCAGAAGAACAAGAGATTCCTCTGATTTGTATTGAATGTGTCTAATGGCTCCAAGCTGTAAAAGAGTAACAATAGCCAACATCGCAAGCCACAAGCATATATCATTGCTGTGGCTCACTCCTCAGTAACCTCCTGACGGGTCACTGTGAGAATGGGCGATTCATTTTCAAAAAATATTATCTTTTCAACCTTGGGCTTAGACTCTGGTTGGTGCGTATCATAGTAAAAATCCGGTGGAGCTGTTGAAGCACTCCCGCCTGCTTGAGGAGGGTCGCGAGGTTCCCAAGGCGGCACGTATAAATATATCCATGAGTGCAATGAGACATACCATAAGTCATACTCTTTTTTAGCACTATCCGGTAAGGGGATGTGCATCTGCTTGAGCAACTCATGACGATACAGATCAAAGGCTGCTCGGATCTGTTCTCCGTAGTTTGCGGCGTGCTGGATAGCAGCTACATAGCAAACATATGCCAACAGCAAGCTCCCACTTAAAACCAGCAAGCATAGCCCCCATCTCTCATCAAGTAAGGCGGCAATCGTGCTACCGCTGAGTGCCGATAGGATAAGAATGGCACTCAAATTAAGGAGGGCAAACAAAGGCATCAGCGTATCGTCTGTTTGTGAACGAAAACTCTCCGGTAATAATGGGGTGAGGCGTGACCACCAGATGGAAGCACGAATACCGTAGACTTCAAGTGGATAATCGTAAGCGGCTGTTAAAACATTGCCTAATCGTGTAGGTTGCAAGCGGTCTTCGGCTCTAGGATAACTGTAGTATCGCTTATTAATACCCTCAAAGATTTCATTCCAGATAACCTTTTGCCTTGAGACTCCCCACTCTTTCAGCCACGGAATCCACTCTGGCCAATAACCAACATAGAGGCGCACTAAGGGGAAGGTGAAAGCTTTCAGCATATAAGCTAAAACGGTAATCACCAAAAGGGTGCCCATCCCCGTTAACACTTTTGTTGTAGCATCGCCAGTTTCCCATAGCTGAATGGTTGTTGTCGGGCCGTAAAGGACGGCGCTCTCCCCGATCATAAGTACAACGAAGAAGAATACGGGCATCCAGTAAGCTACGATAAACCGACGATCTAAAAAGCCGCTTAACTTGTCTAAGAAAGTAGGCAGCACCTCTTAACACCTCTAGAGCATGTTATGAACTTTGGGCTGTGATAAGTTTAAGGTATGGATCGCAACCCTTATCCCAGCGATGTCAGTGATGAAGAATGGGCCTTTGTCGCCCCTTACTTGACCTTGATGACGGAAGAGGCCCCGCAACGCGACCACTCCTTGCGCGAGGTCTTCAATGGCTTGCGCTGGATGATTCGCAGCGGCGCTCCCTGGCGCATGATGGCCAATGATTTGCCGCCTTGGCATACGGTTTACCAACAGACGCAACGCTGGCTCAAAGCCGGTGTCTTTGAAAGCATGGCTCACGATCTGCGCGCTCTTCTGCGTCTGGCGCAAGGACACAAGGCGCAACCTTTGGCAGTCATTCTTGATAGTCGCACCCTGCAATCGACGCCGGAGAGCGGCGCTCGCGCTGGCTATGATGGGGCGAAACGCAAGAAAGGCAGCAAGGTGCATATCGCCGTTGATACGTTGGGGCAGTTGCTGGCGCTGCACGTCACGCCGGCTTCGGAACAAGACCGAGCGCAGGTCGCCGAATTGGCTGAGCAAGTGCAGGCGGTGACCGGCGAGACGGTCGAAATGGCGTTTGTGGATCAAGGCTACACCGGCGAGACGGCCAAGGAGGCGGCAGAAGCGTACGGCATGCGGCTGGAAGTCGTCAAGCTGAGTGAAGCCAAGAAAGGATTCGTGCTGTTGCCGCGGCGTTGGGTAGTCGAACGCAGCTTCGCGTGGGCCGGGCGATTTCGCCGGCTGGCGAGAGACTATGAACGATTGCCGGAGACGCTTGCCGGACTGCATTTTTTGGCCTTTGCCATTTTAATGCTCAAGCAGGTAGTTACCATCTTGAGTCAAAGTTCATAACAGGCTCTAGCAATTAACACAGGGGATCTTGAGATATATAAGGTCGTTATGTGTAGGACACAGGGCCTGCCGCGTGATCGGATTGCGCTTTTTGATACTCGTCGGTGTTACCGTATGCGCACTATGTGTTGTCTGCTGTGGGCAGCAATAGCATAGTGTTGACGGCGGGTCTATTGGCGGGTCGATAAAAATCTGTCCATACTTCGTATTAGAGGCTACTAGCTGAAAAAGGGAATGCGGAGTGACTATCCCGACCGTGCTATCTTCTTCCATTACGATAAACCAGCTGACGGCTTTATCAAAAGCCATACTGGACAAAACGTCATCAATTGTTGTTTCCGGCGTTGTAAAGCCAGCCAGAGCAAACTGCTCTTGATGATTGCGCAATTGGTCTTCTGCCCCCAATAACCTGAAGGATGTCTTCCGGGTTAAAACGCCCATCGGGAAATCTCCCGCGCCTCGCACAAGCGCAACTTTGCCTTGTAGAATGTTCTCGATAACAACTGTGGTAGCTGTATCTAATGTCGCTTCAAACAAATCCTCTGTGGGTTGCATAATGTCCTTAATTATTTCTGCGCTCATTTCTACGCTCATCCTGACTTACCTCCGTTAGAAGATGGTAAAAGATAAATTTAATAACTGCTGAAAGTACAATTGTGGAATTCGCCGTTGGTGAGTACACATAATGCCTAGTCAAGAAATGCGTGAGAAGGCTTCAACGGCGTTAGTATTATACATTGCTAAAAAATCGGAAGCAAAGAAAATTCTCGAGGCGTTAGTCAAGTAGGGGAAAGAGCAGGACGAAAGTATAAACGCCTTGATTCGCATCGTTGAGGGGCTTCTAACGAATCATCCATAACGACCTCACCGCCGACCACTCCAGCAAGAAGGCGCAATGGCCTCACTTCTTCTAACGGCGATAAGGTCAATCACAAATACAAAGTTATAGTTCCTACCTTGCCATTAATTTCCAAGGGCATGAAGATCGAGATGGTTTTGCCGACGACGGAATAGTGGTGGGCGTTTGTGGCTGGTTGCGTTGCCTATACCGGACGCCACTGTGCATTATGCGATGTGAATTTCCGAAGGGGGCAACATACGAAACCCTATCTCAATCAACCGTCATCGGCTCATCCGTCTTATTCGATAAGATGAAGCCGAATTGATCCCCGCCTAGTGTTGTGTCAGTCATGAATCGATGAGTAGAGGCGATTGATTTTCAAGGGGATAACGCTCCTTCTTCTATTCAAAGCATGGCTGACAGAACACTAGAATGAACTTGATTTTGATGTCGTTATCGGCATGACAGGTAGATATGATGCCGCCGCGAATAACTCATTTATTTTGAGTGGCCGCAGAGTTGCGAGGTGAGCTTTGTTTACCTCGGTTTTTGTTTTTGAGGTTAAGTGTTCATGTAGGTGGGAATCTAATGAAGAAATCAGTAGGATACATCTGGTAAGAAACTTCAGGGCTGCCCGCTGCGCTTAGATGTCAGATCATGTGGAGCGTGCGCATATCATTCAAACGCTCGACTCGACGAACCGGGCAGCCTCAACAGCCGGTAATCAATTGCATCGCCGAGGCGCTGGTGGTCAGCTCGAATTGTCAGTTTAAGGAAAGCGTGTGATGGCATTAAAGAAGACAGTATTAGTGGTCACGTTAGCGACGTGTTTTCTGTTCGCAGTTGCTGGAGCACAGGAGGACACAGCTTTACGCCGCCGGCTTCTCCCGAAAGAGATTGATGCCCTTGCGCAAACCGGGGCGGGGGCAGGGACTTCAGGGGTTGCCGGTATCCAGACTCGTGTGCTGAAAGGCGATCCGACTCGAACCGGTTTATATACCATTCAACTCACGGTGCTGGCTAATACCCGGATCGAAGCGCACGTTCATCCTGATGATCGCGTTGCCACGGTGGTATCGGGAACGTGGTACTTCGGCTACGGTTCGCGCTTCGATGAAAAGGAGCTTAAAGCCTTAGCGCCGGGCAGCTTCTACACGGAACCGCCTAATGTGGCGCACTTCGCGCGTACCGGGAACGAGCCTGTCGTCGTGCAGATCTCTGGTTATGGCCCGACGGGAACCCGATACACAGAACGATAAATTGGCTTTCAGGGAGACCGTCTCTTAGTACAGTCCCTGCAATCCCATGAAGTAAGGCACACGGGCGGGCGATTGTAGAGGGCTGGCTGCAGGGGATAGATCATGAACAAGAAACCGAACCACCATCTCAATGCTTTGAAGAAGGTAATAACAATCTGCTCAGGAATGGTTCTGTCTTTAATTTTCAGCGTGACCGTCTTGGCGCAGAGCAATAACTATCAATCGCAGACGGCGAACGTGAACGGCGTGAAGATTCATTATCTGAAAGCCGGGACAGGGAAGACGCCACTCGTCCTACTCCACGGCTTCGGTGATACGTCGCAGATGTGGATTCCGCTCTTTGGAGAGTTCAGTAAAGACTACACGATCATCGCTCCCGACCTGCGTGGTCTCGGCGATTCGTCCAGACCTCCGTCAGGTTATGACAAAAAGACGGCGGCGGTTGATATTCATGGACTGGTCAAGAGTCTGGGCTACGAGCGCATAGATCTGGTGGGTCACGACATCGGCCTGATGGTCGCTTACGCTTACGCAGCACAATATCCGAATGAGGTCAATAAGCTCGCCCTGCTGGAAGCGCCGATTCCGGGCATCGGTGACGTGTGGGAGAAGATATACAACGACCCCCGACTCTGGCATTTTCATTTCGTTGATAGCCAGATGTCGCTCGATCTGGTGAAGGGACGAGAGAGAATCTTTCTCACGCACTTCTGGGATGAGATGTCTGCGAACCCGAAGGCGTTTTCTGAAAGTGAGCGTCAAATGTATGCCAAAGCTTACGGGCAGGAGGGCACGATGCGAGCGGCGTTTGAATACTTCAAGGCGTTTGACAGGCAAGACGCGGAAGACAATCGAAAGTTCGCTACTCGTAAATTGCCGATGCCAGTCCTTGTAATTACAGGCGATAAATCTATGGGCGATGTGCTGGAAGTTCAAGCGAAAATGGTTGCCGACAACGTCACGGCGATGAAGCTAAACGATACGGGTCACTGGCTGATGGAGGAACGCCTGGCGGAAACCAAAGCTGCATTAAAGAAGTTTTTCGGTAGTTAATGGTGAGCATCTGAGTTGACGCTACGAACACCTATAGCACTTAAAAAAGTGCATAGTCGAGCTTGCATCCGATAACGATCCGGTGATTATTTGTCGCTGCTGATGGGGATGACCACCAATTCTAAATCTCGTCCTGCCGCAATCACTGCTTTGAGCCTCTTTTTCTTATTTGGCGCGGCGGCGAGTTTCCTGTTTTTTGTATCGCTGCTCTTTCCGGGAAGTTTTCTCGAACCCATGTGGCGACTCAACCCACGAGCGCGTGAAGGCTTTGCTGTCATGGGTGCGTGGGCAGTTGTTCTGATGTGCGCCATCTGCGTAGCTTGCGCATCGGCAGCGGCGGGCCTGTGGCGCGGCGCGCGATGGGGATACTGGCTGGCCGTGGCCCTCCTCGCAATCAATCTGTCAGGCGATATGGTTAATGTCCTTCTGGGGACAGAACTCAGGGCGGCGGTCGGCATACCTATTGTGGTGGTGATACTCGCATTTCTGATGAGGAGACGAGTGCGCCGCTTCTTCGTCAGGTCGGCGGATATTGAAAACGGAACTCGAACAGGAGTATGCCAATTGGATTGATTCGAGCGTCATTCAGCTTCAGCCGCAGGTAGCAGAAGTTTTCGGCACGGATCAACCTTTTAGCCTGCTGTTAAGACCTGACAATTACATCGGATTCATTTCCCCTAAAACTTCTCCGGAAGGGTTAAGGGACTATCTCGGCGAGTTCATCGGACGCTCGTGAGAGGCCCGCAACCTCTTTCAACGGGCGGGCGGCAGAACGAGTCAATGGAGCAAGAGGAGATAGGATCCGCCTCCGATAGCGGCTCAATGATTCTCTGTCACTACTCTATTTGTTCATCAGCCCGGCCTGTTAGTAGGTTAGGTGAAACTGCCCCGGAGTCCGCATCATCAGAGCGGGAGAGCCTGGATGGTATCAACCCATTCTTCAGCTTCAGACGCTTCCCACACTGTAAGCAATTCTTCGACGGCTTGGCTGATCGGCAAATACTGAGACAGGATGAAGACACCGGGGCTGTGCTGATGTGTCAAGAATTCACTAAAGTGCTGCGGCATCGTTCGGCGGTCATGCGAAACCAGTATGCGGCTTTCACGCGCCGCCGCTGCCAGGACCTCTAAATCATCCGCGCCGCGCAAGCCGGCTTCATCGGCAGTTTGGAAATCAATCGCGGGCTGGCGTCGCCGCACAGCCCGCACAATGTTTTGATTGAAATCAGCGTCGGCCTGAAATCGAATTTTCATCGTTGAAGGCGCATCGGTTACGAAGATAGAGAGGTCTTTTGCTGCTTGTGAGTCATCAGTTTTTGATACAGCAGCGGTTTGGTTTCGCGCAGCCGCTCATTCAGCTTTTGGCGTAATACTTCAAATTCGGCTTCACCCTGGCTGAGGTATTGATCTATCTCTTCCTGATGGGCGAGGTAGTAGGCCAAAGCGCCATGCACTTGTTCCAGGGTGAGTGCGGGGTAGCTATCCACGATGCTCTCCGGCGAGAGACCATCAAGCCAGGCATAGACGACTGAATCAAGCGATACACGAGTGCTGGCGATGCGGTAAGCTGCGTCCGTTTGTGTAACGTAATCCTTATTCATATCCATCCAACCTTCGTGAGTGTGGTGGCTTCTCGCCGGTCTCACCGGATCGCTGGTTCGCTACCATTGTATAGTGCGAACGCGAAGACTGCCAAGAAAAGAGAAGCCTACCCGGTCATTGTCGGATGTGCAACGGTAAAGGTTTTGTTGATGGCGGGTCTTCCCCCAGCATGCGGCGGTTGCGGTAACTCGCTGTGAGGCGATCTATTTTGAGTGGCAGCAGATTTGCCGCGTGTGGTTTTGTTAGCTACTGGTTTTTGTTTTTTTGTGATGGATGTTTTTCTCATTGTTATCAGACTCGACGTTGAGAGTCTGATACAAGCGATGGCGACGTCTTGCTGGTCAATAATGAAGCAATGAAGCGTGGTACTTCTCATTGTCAAGAAATAAAAAGCCACCCACAGGCGGCAGGATCGGTGGCACGGGCGCACCCGGAGGCGGGTCTTTGATCAGTGCAGAAACAGACTCTCCTTTGTCCGGGGCGAAGGCTGCAATATAAACCAGCCCGGCAACCTTTTGCGCACTCTGGCCAGCGACTGAAGGGCGTTTAAGTACCAGCGCTGGGCGCGCTCCAGTTGCTTGTCGATGTACTCAATCTCTACGAAGGTCAGGCCCGAGAGCATCGTTAGGGTCGCGTACTGCTCGGCGAATTGTAGGCGCAGCCAGCAGAGTACGACGCGCTCGACGAGCAACTTCTCCAGCGGGCTCGCGCCTTCCATGAGCAGATGCGCATCCATTTCAATGAAGCCTATCAAGCAAGAGTTGGATCATCTTATCAACCAGTGTTTCTGTGGGATGGGTCGGGAAGGCGGGGTAAATTAGCTTCAGGCTGACCACGCCATGCACTCCCGCCCACAATACCTCGGCAAGTTTGGTCGTTTCTTCTCGCGCTACTCTCTTGCTCGCTTTTAGATCGCGAACCGCTTGCACGATGGTGGCAAACGCCTGCCGCCCGGCGCCGCCTTCCCCTTCGAGCGGTGCAGTGCGAAACACCTTCTCTGTGAATCTCGGAACTTCCATAAACGACAGCCGGTAGGTTTCGGGATTTCTGACCGCGAAATCGGCGTAGGTGCGCAAGAGGGTGACCAGACGTTGCCGCGGCTCTTTCATCTCCGCTGCCGATTTCATCGCCTCATATAATTGAACAAATCCTCGGACACAGATTTCCCGAATGATTTCGTCGCGGTTCGCAAAATACAAATAGATCGTGCCGGGTGCGTAGCCGATAGCGTCGGAAGAGAGCTTATTAAAAAATTATCCGCACTAAAGATCCCGTTTCGTGCCTTGGTTCGATCAGGCAAGGGAGCCGAGTCGGTGGCCGCGCTGGAAGACGCCGAGGTCTTCATCGGGGATTTTAATGACGCACAATCCATCGCCGATGCCTTAGCCGGCGTAGACCGGGCGTTTCTGTTAACCAATTCTTCGGAGCAGGCGGAAGCTCAGCAGAGAACCTTTATTGAGGTGGCGAGTCGCCTCGGAGTGAAACACCTCGTCAAGCTGTCGCAGTGGGCGGCTGACCTGGACTCGCCCGTGCGGTTCCTGCGTTACCATGCGGCGGTTGAGCAGAACATACGAGAATCAGGAATCGCTTATACCTTCCTGTGGCCAAATCTCTTTATGCAGGGGCTGCTCGGTTTTCGGGAGACCATTGTGGGGTAGGGGAAATTCTTCGCCGCTGCCGGCGACGCGAAGATCAGTGCCGTAGATGTCCGCGATATTGCCGCCGTCGCGGCTGCGGCATTGACTGGCGAAAGGCACGAGGGAAGGATCTATGACCTCACTGGCCCAGAGGCATTGACGCACGGGGAGATGGCCGAAAAGCTTTCCAAAACCCTCGACCGCCACATCCAATACGTCGATGTTGGGGCGGAGGTCATGAGAGAGGCATTGCTTAGGGTTGGATTTCCGCATTCGCGCTCTGCTTTCTATACGTACTTAAACTAATTATTAAGTGCAATCCTCACCCGAAGAAGGTGCCTACCTCAGCGTATAAGACTCTGGATGTCGCGAAATGGTGGCTGCCCAAAAAGGCGCTTATATTCCCTATTAAACTGTGAATGACTTTCATAGCCGACCTGGTAGCCCACCGTCCCAGCATCTTTACCACCAGCAACTAATAACCGCCGTGCCTCGTACAGGCGCAATCTCTTTTGATACTGCAAGGGACTCATCGAGGTCATTTTCCGAAAGTGATGGTGAAAGGTTGAAATTCCCATTTGGGCACAATTAGCGAGTTGCCGCAAATCATACGGCTTTACAAAATTCTTCTTAAGCCACTCGATAGCCCTCCCCACTCCATGATCATTAGATCCAACCAATGCGAGCTGACGCAAACGATAGCCTTGCTCACTTTTCAAGATGCGGTAGATGATTTCCCTTTGCACAAGCTTTCCGATGATCGGAATGTCCTCTGGTGTATGCAGTAACTCGATAAGTCTAATAAAGGCACACAGCAGCCCTTGTGTATTTGGTCCGGTCACGACTGCCAACATATCACCGCGACCAGCCTCTCGAATTGACAGTTCGGACTCAACTAACACTTGTCTCACTTCAACCATGTCCAATTTTAAAAAGAGCGATAGATAGGGTTTCTTCAGTGCCGCCTCGATGATACATGCCGAGAGAGGGACGTCAACCGAGGTAAGTAGAAATCTCGTTTTGTCGTATTTTAGTGGCCTACCGCAAAAACTAATTTCTTTCCTTCCCTGAGCAATCACCGCAATGCCTGGTTCGTAAATTCCAAATGTTGTTTGGGAAGGCCCCGACCGACGGAATAAACTCAAACCGGAAATAGAGGTTACTAACTCCCCTTCCGCTTTGTGAAAATGTGCAATCGCGTTACCCAGCTCCCTGTGGAGAAGATCTAGCGCATCGCACTGCAATTTCGGTCCATTACCAGCCTTTCTAGTTTCCATAGATTAAATCCGAGTATAGCGCGATGGTTAGAAAAACATGTAAAATTTTTACTATAGACAAGATTAGGCAAAAGAAAAGCAGAATCGATCTAACTGCTTCATATCCATTTTCGTAAAATAAAATTGGATAACGTCCCGCTTAAAGTACCGGACGTGTTGCGCGTCTTAAATGCGGAGGAATAATGACGGGAATCAAGTATAAGGTCGTTGTGATCACGGGAGCAAGCAGCGGAATAGGTGCTGCGACAGCTTCATACTTGGGCCAGAAAGGCGCCAAGCTGGTTTTGGGAGCGCGAAATCTAGACCGACTGAAGAAGGTTGCGGTAGAGATCGAAAGCTCTGGGGCCGAAGTTGTCTTTAGCGAAATGGATGTGCGACATCGCGCAGACCACATGAAATTAGTTGATCTGGGCCTCAAGAGTTTCGGAAGAATTGACGTGTTCATCAATAATGCCGGCGTCGGACCTATTTCGCTTCTCGACGAACTACGTGTCGATGACTGGGATGAAATGATCGATGTGAACCTCAAAGGGACGCTTTATGGAATAGCCGCAGCGCTTCCGGTTTTTCGCAAACAGGAGTTCGGGCATTTCGTAAACATTATTTCAACGGCGGGCCTAAAAGCCATCCCAACAATGGCGGTTTATGGCGCGACCAAGAATGCCGTGCGAACGGTAACGGAGGGCCTGAGGCAAGAGGCCGGGCCGAAGCTCCGAGTTACTGGAATTTCTCCCGGATTCGTCAACACCAATTTTGCGAATTCAATGACTGACGGGAAAATACGTGAACAAATATCGTCACGAATGAATCAAATCGGTATTTCCCCGGATGCGATTGCCCGGGCAATTGCATTTGCTATTGAGCAACCTGACGATGTCGATGTCGGCGAAATCGTAATTCGCCCCACCGCTCAGGACTGACGAAGGTGGGGGACGGTTTTAATCGAAAGGGCACAAACATTTTGCCAAAAGGTTCAGTTAAAGGCGTTCTGGATCGTATGAAGACCGATGCGATTGGCGATCCCAGGCCAAGACGTACGAGCTTGCCTCGGCCGCCTCTATCGTATCGACGCGCTGTGAAACTGGCGTTGTTCTAGGAGGATCTTTAGGAAACGCGAACGAGACTACACAAGGAGGAATAGAATGATGACGGCTTTTGGAGCAAGCTCAACAACAGATGATGTTTTGGCTGGAGTGAATCTGCACGGTAAACGGATTCTCGTCACCGGCGTCTCGGCCGGGCTTGGCGTCGAGACGGCTCGATCTCTCGCCGCACACGGCACACAGGTTGTCGGTGCCGCACGGGATTTGGTTAAGGCCAAAGCGGCGACTGAGCAGGTGCGCAAGGACGCGGATGTAAATGGCGGAGGGTTCGAACTCGTCGAGCTCGATCTTGCCAATCTTACAAGCGTGCGTGCCTGCGCAGAGGGACTACTGGCAAAACGTGAGCCCTTCGACGTGATCATCGCCAATGCGGGCGTGATGGCGACACCATTCGGCCATACGGCAGACGGATTTGAGACTCAGTTCGGCACCAATCACCTGGGTCACTTCGTCCTGATCAACCGGATTGCGCCGCTGATCCGTGCAGGTGGGCGGCTGATCAATCTGTCTTCTGCAGGTCACCGCTTTTCCAATGTCGATCTGCAAGATCCCAATTTTGAGCGGACGCCCTATGAACCCTTCGTCGCCTATGGCCGGTCGAAGACGGCAAACATCCTCTTCGCCGTTGCCTTCGATAAACGATACCGGGACCGTGGCGTGCGAGCTGCGGCAGTGCATCCGGGAGGTATACAGACCGAATTGGGTCGCTACATGGACGAGAGCCAGATTCAACAGATCCTCGACCAGATAGCCCAACAGCCTGCAGCCGAAGGCAAGGAACCTTTTCAGTGGAAGACCATTCCTCAAGGAGCAGCGACTTCGGTGTGGGCGGCTGTGGTTGCTCCCGCTGATGAGATCGGCGGCCAATATTGCGAAAACTGCCATGTCGGCCAGGTTGTTCCGGACGACATGACCCTCACCGTCAACAGTGAAGGCGTCCGAGGATACGCGCTCGATCCGAAAAATGCTGAAGCGCTTTGGAAGAGAAGCGAAGAACTTATCGGAGAGTCGTTTTAGCAACGACTCTCCGAGTTTTCAAAAAGCGAAGAAGGGAAAGACACAATGACGAAACAGACGAATCTTGGTGGCACCTTCACACTTCCTGGCACCTCAATCAGCCTGCACCGGATGGGCTACGGCGCGATGCAACTCGCCGGCTCTCAGGTCTGGGGACCTCCACGCGACCTGAACGCCGCGATTGCTGTTTTGCGGGGGGCGATTACGGCTGGGGTGAACCATATCGACACCAGCGACTTTTACGGCCCGCATGTGACCAATCAGATTATCAAGCAGGCGCTGCATCCCTACCCGGAGGGTCTGGTCATTGTCACTAAAGTGGGTGCCCGCCGTGCGAACGACAAGTCGTGGATACACGCCCTTTCGCGTCAGGAGATCATCGACGGCGTTCACGACAATCTTCGCAATCTCGGTGTCGAGCGGCTCGACGCCGTCAACCTTCGGGTCGGTGAAGTGACGGAGCCATCGGAAGGATCCATTGAGGAACCGCTGACGGTGCTGGTCGAACTGAAGCGTCAGGGATTGATTGGCCATATCGGTCTCAGCAACGTCACTCCCCGGCAGCTCGCCGAGGCTCAGAGAATCACGGAGATAGTCTGCATCCAAAACTTCTACAACCTAGCGCACCGCAATGACGATGACTTCGTCGATACGCTCGCGCAGCAAGGCATCGCGTATGTGCCGTTCTTCCCGTTGGGAGGATTCACGCCCTTACAATCGTCGGCGCTTGATCGGGTAGCAGCATCCCTGCAAGCTACCCCCATGCAGGTGGCGCTTGCCTGGCTGCTTCAGCGTTCTCCCAACATGCTCCTGATTCCGGGCACCTCTTCGGTAGAACATCTGCATGAGAATCTTCAAGCTGCCGTGTTAGAACTCCCAGCGAATGCGATTGCCGAGCTTAACGCGTTCGATTAAAGTGTCGCGGCGGATCAGCCAATGCCGTGATCAGGTTACTGGCGATTTGGCCCTTGGATGACGCTGTACCTCCTTGAATCCTTGGTTTCAGAGAAACGAGATGAATGAGGAGGGATAGCCGATGATCCGTCAGCGTGCTTCAGGTTCTAGCGCAACAGTTCACTCGTATAAAGTCGGCCCGGCCTGCGCAGCGGAGTTGACGGCAGTCGCTGATCGGGAGTACGGTCATTGTCGCTTTCACATGCGCGTGCAAAGAAGCCATTTGGTGCGAGTGATGTCGGAAGAAGAGATCCGGGCAATCTCGGGGACGCTGCCCTACGTCACTAGCCTGGACCGGAACTGGACAGGAATTGAAATTCATCGATACCGGCTTTTCGGCCCCTCGGACAGGTGCTAAAAATCTTCGTTCGACCTAAAATATCCTATAGGAGTTACAGATCGGTACCCGAAACGGCTTGGCGAATGGAGTTGTTATGGGAAAAAGTCTAGTTTCAAGCGAACCCAATAACACAGACACGATTCCCAAAAGGATGTTCGATTCACAAGCCGCAATCGACATGATTGACTACGTAGATAGCATTGCTCAGAAACATCCACCGCTTGGAGCAGAATTACAATTTGCTCTTAACCTGATTCCAGCGCCTACCTGGTACGCTGTCCCGTCCGGCGCGCTCACCTTCCTGAATGAACGAGGTTCGGATTACCTTGGCCTCCCGAAGGACCATCCTCTCCGGATCGGGATCGACACTGGCGCAGCATGGGATTCTCATATACCCCTTTTACATCCAGACGACCACGAAGAGACCCGCAGAGTTTGGTCCACCTGTCTACGCACAGGCTGCGCCGGTCAGGTGAGTTTTCGGGTTCGTAACGCTGAGGGAGGGTACCGCTGGTTTCTCAGTCGCGCGGAACCCGTCCGAACGAGCGATGGCACTCTACTGTATTGGATCGGGGTTGATCTCGACATCGAAGAATGGAAGCATGCAGAATTGGAAAGAGAGAGGGAGTTCCAGCAGATTCTAGACCTCACCCCGCAGCACCTCGGTGTACTTGGACATGATGGAAGTCCACTCTACGCTAATCGTGTAGCGCTCGATTACTTCGGTGTCAACATCGACCAATGGCGAGCCGAGTCTCGAATTGATCTCGTTCATCCAGATGATCGTGAACACTTTCTTGGCGAACGAAAGACGCGATTTCTCGAGGGGGCGGCCCATGGGTTTGAAGCTCGGATGCTGCGGCACGACGGCAGATATCGGTGGTTTCTGTTCCGGTTAAATCCCCTAAAAGACGATCGTGGACAGGTAACACGTTGGTATGGCACAGCTACCGACATTGAAGATCGCAAGCAAGGTGAAGACCGGCTTCAGCACGAAAACGCGGCTCTCCGGGAAGAAATCGATGAGACCTCGATGTTTGAAGAGATTGTTGGGACCTCCCCTGCTTTGCAAACTGTACTCTCGGCCATTTCCAAAGTTGCGCCAACGGATTCCACAGTTTTGATCACGGGTGAAACGGGGACAGGCAAAGAGCTTGTTGCGCGAGCCATCCATCGACGATCAGGTCGCACCGCCCGCGCGTTCGTTAGCGTGAACTGTGCAGCAATCCCCCGTGACCTGATCCCCTCGGAGTTGTTCGGCCATGAGAAGGGTGCCTTTACGGGAGCTACCCAAAGGCGGCTTGGCCGTTTCGAACTCGCCGACGGCGGAACGATTCTTCTGGACGAGGTGGGTGAATTGTTGCCCGACACGCAGGTCGCGTTACTGAGGGTGTTGCAGGAACGAGAATTAGAGCGAGTCGGCGGAAGCCAACCGATCCATGTCGATGTTCGCGTCGTCGCTGCCACAAATCGCGATCTCAACGCCGCTGTGGCTAATGGGACCTTCCGCCACGACCTGTTTTATCGGCTGAATGTATTTCCCATTGAGGTGCCACCGCTGCGAGAACGGAAAGACGACCTTCTAATGCTGGTCGAGTATTTCGTGCAACGCTACGCGAAGCGGGCGGGCAAGAATATCCGCTCGATCGACAAGCAGGCGCTGGACCTGTTGCGGTCTTACGACTGGCCTGGGAACATCCGTGAGTTACAGAACATCATCGAGAGATCCGTGATTCTAAGTTCCGGCGGAGTTTTTTCAGTTGACGAATCGTGGCTTTCAAAAGAAACCTTCCCACCAGCATTTACGATTGAAGCGCCGGTACACTCTAAAAGTGGCGTTGAGCCCCGTAGCGAGCGAGAGATTATTGAGACCGTGCTGGTCGAGACTAGAGGGCGGGTCTGGGGATCGTCGGGAGCTGCCGCTAAGCTGGGAATTCCACCGTCAACTCTCGACCATAGAATCAAATCCCTGAGAATCAATAAAAAACAGTTCAAGTATCCACTGAAAGCTGATTAAAACCGCCAGAACCACTAAAACCACCAAAATTCACCAAATCCACCTCTTTTCGCCTTTTCACATCTACAACTGAATTTGTCTTACCCATTCGTTTCAGTCAATTACGAGCGGCAGAAAGTTTGCGTAAACAGATTTCTGCGGTATCGACATAAAAAACGAGGTTCGCGAATGAAAACGACACAAACGGATGTGAAAGAGTATCGCTATTTCGCTGACAACGTGTGGCGAGAATCTGCGGATAATAAGTTCTTCGAGGTTCACGAGCCGTATAGCGGAGAGCTTTTTGCCCGTGTCGCGGCAGGTTCTCGCGCCGATGCGCGCGTTGCCGTGGATGCCGCTTCAAAGGCATTCGCGGGATGGTCGGAAACCACGCCAGCGGAGAGGGCCCGCCTGTTCCTGAAGGCTGCGGAGATCGTCAAGCGTCGCCGAAGCGAGATCGCTGAAGTGCTGGCGCGTGAAACCGGGTCCACTATTTCATTCGCTACATTCCAACAGGACCTGGTGGCTGCGACCCTCCAGCAAGTCGCAGGTTGGGTGTTCCTGTCCAAAGGCGAGGTTCTGGAAACCAATTTACCCGGCACGCACTCGATTGGCGTGCGGCGTCCGCTCGGCGTCGTCGCCAGTTTCACTCCCTGGAACGGCGCCAACGTCCTGTCCTGGCGTGCGGTCATATCGCCCGTGGCCGCCGGAAACACGGTCGTGGTCAAGCCATCTGAGCTCGCTCCGGTCTCAGCAGGAATCATGCTCGCCGAGGTCGCAGAGGAAGCCGGGTTTCCCGCAGGCGTAATTAATGTTGTGACTCATGCGCCGGGTGCCGCAGGCGCCATTGCGGACGAGTTCTTCGATCGTCCCGAAGTTCGAGTCATCAATCTGATCGGCGGAGTCAAAACGGCACGCATGCTGGCGGAGCGCGCCGGTCGCCTTTTGAAGCGGACCGTAATGGAGCTTGGCGGTTTCAATCCGATGATTATTCTCGACGACGTCGATATGGACTATGCTGTCCGCACGGCGACGTTCGGGTCCTTCTTTCATCAAGGCCAGATCTGTCTTAATACTCGCCGAATCATCATCCAGCGGAAGATTTACGACGAATTCCTCGGCAAGTTCGTGGCTTGGACCAACAGCCTGCCGGCAGGCGATCCACTGGACCCGAAAACCATCATCGGCCCCATCATTACGCGTGACGCCGTAAAGCTCATCGATGACCGTGTGAAGGAGGCGCTCGCGGGGGGAGCCAAGGCCCACACGGGCGGGAAGTACGATGGACAAATTTATTACCCCACGATTCTGACGGACGTTCCTCTGAATGCCGCCATCGCCAGCGAGGAAACCTTCGGGCCGGTCGTCGTGGTCGAAGTGGTGGATACTCCGGAAGAGGCGATTGCCGCCGCAAATCGCACGATGTATGGCCTCACGTCTTCGATTCTCGCCGGGAATACCTACAAGGCATTCGAGATGGCGCCGAAGGTTCTCGCCGGTATCGTCAATGTGAATTCACCAACCGTCAACGACGAGATTCACGCGCCAATGGGCGGAGTTCGCGACAGTGGCTGGGGACGCACGGGACCCCGCAGCCTCGATGATTTCAGCGACATGATTTGGATCAACTCGCACAGCGGCCAGCGACAATACCCGATCTGATGTGTGGACGGGGGATGCCACATGGGTTTCCCGGAAGCATCGGAAGATCGAAGGCGGCAGCACAGGCGCTGGATGCCATCGGTGCTTTCCTCGCCGAGAGGCTGAAGGCGCACGCGAGTTCGTAAAGCGTCTCATTGAGATCACGGCGAAGATCGCCGGAAATTTAATTTGTTCGTTAGAGAAGCATTGGAGGTTGAAATGAAAATCGGCGTCAGTGGCGCCAGCGGCCATTTGGGCAGAGCCGTCGTTTCGGAACTGCAGCAGCGTGCCGACGGGCGCGAGGTAGTGGCTATCACGCGCACGCCCGAAACCGTCTCTGGACCGGTTCAGGGACGATTCGGGGACTACAACCAGCCCGAAAGCCTTGCCGAGGCCTATGCGGGTCTCGATCGTCTGCTTATCATCCCCACCGTCGATCCGGAACCCGGAAAGCGCGGGGCGCAGAACGTCGCTGCCATCGACGCGGCCGTGAGGGCGGGCGTCAAGCATATCGTCTTCATGTCGGCCGCGGGCGCGCGGCAGGCGGAGGAGCCGGTGCTCAGCGCCCCCTACTGGCAGGGCGAGCAGCATCTCATCGCCACCGCGCCGGCGTGGACTATCCTGCGTATGAACTTCTATGCCGAAAGTTTCGTGCAGCAGGCGCTGGCAGCGCTGGACCAGGGCGTGCTGACCGGGCTGGCCGAGAACCGGGTTGCCTTCGTTGCGCGCGGTGACGTGGCCGCCGCCGCAGCCGGAATCCTGATCGGCGACGGCCACGCAGGCGCGACCTACAACGCTACCGGCCCCGAGCGCCTGTCGGGTGCGGAACGCGCGGCGCTCGTCGCCGAAACCACTGGCCGGCCGCTCGAGTTTCTTGCCATCACGGAAGGGCAACTGCGCGCCGGACTGACGAAGGCGGGTCTGCCGGTGGGGGTCGTCAACACCGTCATCAGCATCCAGGCGAGCTTCGCGGCGGGTGCGTTCGACATTGTGACCGGCGACGTCGAGCGCCTTGGCGGCCGGCCGCCCAAGCCACTTCGCGAGGTGCTTGCTGGGGCGATGAAATCTCCGTCGGCCTGAAGGCTTGGACCGTGCTAGCCATGGAAGGTTTCCCGAGTCTCCAAGTTGGTAATCGGCGGCCAGGTCAGGCACCGATAGGCGGAGTTCGCGGCAGTGGCTGGGGACGCACGGGATCTCGGGAGCGCGCAGCGATGGTCGGTTCGCGATAGGGTTGAGCCTTCGAGGCGGCTATCGAAGAAATCAGAAATTGAACCTTGAACGATTGAAGATGAAAGGAGTACCAAAGGTGTTACCCAACAATAAAAAACTGATCGCGGTGATCGGTGCAACGGGACAGCAGGGAGGCGGAGTCCTACGTGCCCTGCAAGCCCGCGGACAATTCAAGGTGCGAGCACTGACTCGCAATCCAGACAAGCATCGGGAACTCGCAGAGGAAGTCGTCGAGGCAGATGTAGACAAACCGGAGAAACTCAAAGCTGCATTTGCAGGGGCACACGGAGTTTTTCTGGTTACCAATTTTCGGGAAGCAGGCACCAACGAGCTTAAGCAGGCAACGGCGGCCATACGCGCCGCCAAAGATGCCGGGGTCAAACACTTTATCTGGTCAACCCTGCCTGATGTCGAAGCGATCAGCGGTGGCAAGTTCAACGTTCCCCACTTTACCGGCAAGGCCAAAATCGATCAGGTAGTGAAGGATGGCGGGTTTGAGAATTACACTTTCGTCATCGCCCCTTTCTACTACCAAAATCTTGCGGGCACCCTGGCTCCGCACAAGCAGGCGGACGGGTCCATGGGCTGGGCTCTTTCTCTTGATCCGACAATGCGGGTCATTCACATGGGCGACATCAACGAACTCGGGAACATCGTCGCCGGCGCATTCGCACACCCGGATGAGGCAGGCAATGGTCAGTATCTGCCACTGGTCGGTGATTTCATGAGCTTTAATGAAATCGTTGAGACCCTAAATCGACAAGGGCATAACTTTTCATACACGCAGGTCCCAAAGGAAATCTTCGCCGGTTTCTTTCCTGGAGCAACCGAAATTGCCGAGATGCTCAGTTATTGGGAAGCCCATACTTATCTGGGTTTGGATTCGTCCGATCTAATTGCTCTCGCAAACAAAGTAGCAGGTCGGGAACCGACCCGGTTTTCGACCTGGGCTTGGGAGAATTTTCCCAAACAGCTCAACGCCACTGACGGCGCATTACAATGAAATTGGTAAGGTTTGAAACTATCGAAAGGAAACGCGAAATGAAAATCGCAACCTTGATTGCACGCATTTTACTGGGGTTAATCTCTGTTGTGTTTGGCCTCAATGGCTTTTTGAATTTTCTCAGCATGGGGCCGATGCCTACAGGACTGGCCGGACAGTTCATGGGCGTGCTGCTTCTCTCTCACTATTATTGGGTGGTAGCAGCGCTCCAAATCGCAGGCGGCGTGCTATTGCTAGTGAACCGGTTCGTACCGCTCGCGTTGGTGCTGCTTGGGCCGGTAATAGTGAACATCATTTGTTATCACGTATTCATGAATCCGAACGGAGCAGTACCGGCGGCGGTGGTAACAGTCCTGTGGTTGATTGTTTTCTATGGGAATCGCCAACACTTCTCCGGAATATTTGTGCAGCGGGTGTGATAACCAATTAACGGAAGTTACGAATCGACCCGGTTGTCGAGGGAAGGCATAGGGGGAAATTATGATAAGGATTGCCATCACCCTTCGACGCACACGGTCTGGTCGCAATGGCGAGGCCGACGCCAAATGGGTCTTCGAAATCGAAGAAAGCAGATCTTAAATCCTGGGAGTTCAAATGATGATCAACGAGTCGAATGAAGAAAGGCGATATGACTTCATCGTGGTGGGAGCAGGCGCGGCCGGTTCGGTCGTTGCCGCGGAATTGTCCGCCTCCGGCGCGCAAGTCCTCGTCGTCGAGTCGGGAGGACCGGACGACGGACCGACCATCGCGAACCCAAGTATCTGGTTTTACAACGTCGGCGGGCCGCTTGACTATCACCTGCCCGTCAGCCCGTTGCCTCAATTGAACAACCGCAGTTTCAACATGGCCCTCGGTCACGTACTTGGCGGCGGTACCAGCATCAATGCCATGGTATGGACACGCGGAATGCAACGGGACTACGACGGGTGGGCGGAGAACGGAGCCAAGGGTTGGGCCTTCGCCGATGTGCTTCCAGTCTTCAAGAGTCAAGAGGACTGGGAAGGCGGCGCAAATGAATGGCGGGGTTCCGGTGGCCCCATCCACATCCGTCGTCCAAAAGATCCTCATCCGACAGCGCCCGCCTTCATCGACGCTGCTCGCGAGATGGGCATGCCAATTCTGGATGATGTCAATGGACCGATGCGCGCTGGCGCGGGCTACATCAATATGAACATCGCCGCGGATGGGACTCGTGTGAGCGCCGCTCGTGCCTTCCTGCACCCGGCGTTGTCGAGGTCGAACCTCACCCTGCTGCTCAACACCAACGTCGTGAAACTGAACTTCAAAGGTACTCGCTGCGTGGGCGTCAAGCTAAAGACAGGCGGCGTCGTTAAGGATGTCGCGGCCGACAAGGAAGTGATCCTAACTGCCGGAACCATCAATAGCCCAAAGCTTCTGATGCTCTCAGGCGTTGGGGAGGCGAAGGCGCTGCGCGGCCTTGGGATCGACGTCGTCGAGAACCTGCCCGGCGTTGGCGAGAATCTGCAGGACCATGTGCTCGTGTCCGGCGTCGTGTTCAAGTACAAAGGCAAGATGCCGGATCGGCCGGCCGGCAGCAATGCCGTCGAGGCAGAGGCTTACTTGTCGAGCGGCCTTTCGGGTGACACAGACATTAGTCTTGTACTTCATCAACTACCGGTGGTCACGCCCGAGGTAGCCTCGCGTTTTGGAACTCCTCCACCGGACGCGTTCACAATCGCCCCAGCTCTAGTGCAGCCGACCAGCATTGGTTCCGTCCGCCTTGCTAGTAACAACTTTCAGGATGCCGCTATGATCGATGGCAACTATCTCGGCACGGATCACGATTTTGCGGCTATCGTGCGCGCTATCGAAGCCGCATGTGAACTCGGAAACCAGCATGCCTTTGACAGTTTGCGTGAGAGCGAACTCATTCCGGGGCCCAAGGCGAGCGCCGACAAGATCCGAGAACTTGCCAGACTTGCCTCGGCAAGTTTTGGGCACGCAGTTGGTACATGCAAAATGGGCGTGGACAAGCTCGCTGTTGTCGACCCGGAGCTTCGCGTGCACGGCATTTTGGGTTTACGCGTGGTAGACGCCTCCGTGATGCCACAGATCATTACGGGGCCGGGGACAAATGCTCCAACTCATATGATTGCAGGCCGAGCTGCTAAACTGGTTCTTGGCCGAAACGCATGACTTGCGAGACTTGCAAATCGTGAGGACAGCAATTGACGATTGATACTCACCATCACATGTTGCCGGACTTCTTCTGGCGGGAGACAAATGATTCTCATGCTCCCGTCGGGGGGCTGGTGCCGCTTCAGTGGTCCAAAGAGGCGATGATCTCTTTCATGGACGACGCCGGGATTGACGTAGCCGTGATGTCGGTGAGCACGCCTGGAGTGCACCTTGGCGATAGCGAGAAGGCTCGGTCTTTGGCGCGGCGGTGCAACGAATTCGCGGCCGAACTCGTTCATACCAGACCGGATCGATTTGCGAGTTTCGCTTGCATTCCTCTGCCGGATATCGATGCCTCGCTGGAAGAGCTGTCGTACGCACTCGATGTCCTTAGACTCGATGGCCTTGTTCTATTCACGAACTCCATGGGCGTGTACCTGGGAGACGCTACTTTGGAGCCGATCTTCGAAGAACTTGAGCGCCGGAAGTCTGTGGTCTTTGTGCATCCCAATCCATCGCCAGACCCTGCAGCGCATTCGCTAGGGCTACCCGACAACCTGATTGACTTCCCGACCGATACCAATCGTGCAGTCGCTCAGATGCATTACACAAACAGGTTCGCACGCACACCAAATGTAAAGTACATCTTCTCTCACGCTGGAGGGTCGATCCCTTACCTTGCGGCCCGTTTTGCGATCATCGATGAGATGGGCTTCATCGCAGGCGCTGAGCAACGAGGCGTTGCGGCTGACATCTTCCGTCGAGTCTATTGGGATACGGCTCTTGCGGCAAGCGATCCCGTGCTTCGCATGCTGCGCGACGTAACGGGGATCGATCAAGTTCTGTTCGGTACAGATTTTCCGTACCTGCGCCGAGACCTGGCCGTAAACGCCAAACAACGCATCTTGCAAAGCTCTGAGTTGAATGATTTGGAAAGGCGCGGCATTCTCGCGGGCAATGCGGCCCGCCTTTTTCCTCGTTTGCATTCCTTGGTTCACAGTTTGTCAGAGCAAGCGGAAGCAAAAGGATCTTCGGAGTAAAAGAGGTCGCGATTGCTGGGTACCAGAAGATGAAGTCTTCAGCTGGAAACATTCTTTATGTAGAAGACGATGAGGATACTCGCGAACTGGTGACATACGTCCTAGGACCGCGGCGGGATTGTCGTGGGAAATGAAATCTATATCGTCATCGATGTTGAGGCCGTACTTGAAGATTGAGGCCAATCGAAGACAGACTCAGATTGAAGGGAGAAACAAGGAATGAAAAACGCGTTGGGAGATGATGCATTGAATGAAATATTCCGCGAAGCACGCACGCACAGCGCATGGCTCGATAAACCTGTCAGCGATGAGACCCTTCGTCAATTGTATGGCTTGACGAAATGGGGGCCCACCAGCGCCAACGGTAGCCCGGGCCGGCTTGTCTTTCTGCGCAATCCGGAAGCGAAAAAGCGTCTGCGGCCCGCACTGGCGCCTGGGAATGTGGAGAAGACGATGACTGCGCCGGTCACGGCAATCATTGCTTACGATCTGCTGTTTTTTGAAAAACTGCCGAAGCTATTCCCTCACGCGCCCGGCATGCGTGATCTGTTTGCGCAGAATCCGCAACTCGTCGAGGAGACCGCTAAGCGCAACTCTTCCATTCAGGGCGCCTACCTTATCATCGCGGCGCGCGCGCTTGGGCTCGATTGTGGCCCAATGTCAGGTTTTGATAACGCGAAGGTGGACGAGGAATTTTTCGGCGCGGGCAAAGAATGCGAAGGCTGTGAACAGGAGTTTTTCCCCGCAGGCCACGTCAAGTCGAATTTCTTATGCAACCTTGGCTATGGCGATGAGTCGAAACTTTTCCCAAGAGGGCCACGGCTGACATTCAACGAGGCCTGTACGCTTCTATGAGAGGATGCTTTATTGGCTCTCGGGATGACGTGCGCTTGCAGCCGTTTCTTCGTCGCTGCGAAGATCATAAACCGAACAGCGCGCGCCTGCTTTACGTTGACTGTCTGGAGCAACGCACGGTGTCGTGACGAGCGTGAAGCCGGGTCGCAACGAGCATGGGGCGGAGACACGCGATGACGTGCAAAATTGAACGGGTTCTTACTCCGATTGGTTTTGTTGTGTTCCGCGTGAGTGGACGCATTGACTGTTCATCCTTCGAGGTGTTGCAGGAATTGATAGAGAACGAGAAGACAACAAAGAGCAGACTGGCGTTAGATCTCACAGAGGTCACGGTGGTGAGCCTTGAAGCCGTCAAGGCGCTTACCATTGCGGAGGCCAACGGAATCGAACTTCGAAACTGCCCGGCCTACCTACGCGAATGGATTTCTCGAGTGAGGGAATGTGGACTGCCCGAGTGAAGCAATCGAACTTAGAAACAAGCGAGTTTGAATGAAGACCTCCATAAGAACGCACGAAGGCCGCGTGGCGCTAGTAACCGGCGCGGCACAAGGAATTGGTCAAGCCCTTGCCTTGGCATTGGCAGAGCGAGGAGCCGAAGTAATTGTGACCGACCTCACGCTTCCACAGGAAACCGTAAGCAAGATTGGTCCAACAGGGCATGCGTTCCAACTCGATGTGACGCAGGAAGAGGACTGGCGTTCGCTATCGTTAAAAAGCCGCGCCGTTGGCGAGGTGGATATCGTTGTGAATAACGCAGGTTATTTTCCAAATCGCTCTATCGATGATCTGGATTTAGCCACATGGCGAAAAACAATGGCAACGAACTTGGACTCACACTTCTTGAGCGCGAAATATTTCTTGCCCGGAATGCGAAATAAAAACTGGGGCCGCTTCGTCGGAATATCTTCAAACATGGTCGGCTTGGCGATAACAGGAATGAGCCACTACATCGCTTCAAAAATGGGAATCATTGGTTTCATGAGAGGTTTAGCGAATGACGTTGCAAACGACGGTATTACCGCGAATGCGGTGTTACCCGGTCTAACAAATACACTGGCAATCGCCCCTCAATCTGAAGAGCAAAAACGCGCCACTTGGGAACAACAAGCCATCAAGCGGCTTGGAGAACCCCGGGACCTTACAGGTGGGGTTTTATTTTTGACAAGCGATGATGCGGCGTTCATCACTGGCCAGGCAATTGTTGTGGACGGCGGTCAGTATCGCATCGGCTAACGAAAGGCGAACGAAAATGGCGGTGAACGATCAAGAGAAAATAAGAATTGCTCGTGAGTATTTCATGAGGGCTGACCAGGGACGTCCAGACATTCTTGAACTGTTCCATGAAGATGCCGAAATTTATTTCCCTAAATTTGGTTTGGGATTTGGACGGCAGGCGTTCTTGGAAATGGTTAAAGGATTCGAAGGGTCCCTGGAATACATTCAGCACGATTATGACAGTTTCACTTTCATTCCTTCGGGCGACTATCTGATCGTTGAAGGCACTTCACACGGCAGAATGTCCGGGAAGTCTTGGACAGGAGGCAAAACTCCTGGCGGACGTTTCTGCAACGTCTTTAAGTTCCGCGATGGCCGAATATCATCCGTGCACATTTATCTCGATCCCGACTATACGGGTGAGGATGAGCCGAGGTTTCGATGGGGCAAGAATCGTCAGTGGTGACGTCGATGGTGATTCGTCCATCCGATGTTTTATTGAAACCGGTGCTGCCACAAGAATGATTCAGCGCATGGCGCAAAGCACAATCCCAACGGTCTGACTTTGCGGAGGTTTGTATGAAGGAACTGAACAGCTTGACCCGAGCGATAGCGGTGATTCTGATTTCTTACGGCGCGTGGTCCGTTGCGTCTTTTGCCAGACCCATGCGCAAGGTAGCAACTCCGCAATCGAAGGGAACGGCAATACCGCGAGCAGCGGGGCTGGCGGCATGGCAGCAGGTCTACTCAGTTCTCACGAGCCCTCGCTGCATAAATTGCCATACCGCTACCACCTACCCTCAACAGGGCGATGATCGCCACCGTCATTTCGCCAATGTCATTCGAGGTCCAGAAGGCAAAGGGGTGGCCGGACTGAATTGTGCGAGTTGTCATCAGGAAACAAATGCCGACAGTACCGGTGTGCCAGGCGGTCACGGGTGGTGCCTCGCTCCACCTTCTATGCGCTGGCAGGACATAAACGATCAACCTCTTTCGAGCGGAGCAGTCTGTCGCGCCGTAACTGACCGTTCGAAGAACCACGGTCTCAACGGACCTGGATTGTTGAAGCATCACGAAGAAGAGCCTCTGCCTACTACTGTTCGCTTGAAGAATCCGACGGAGTTTCGTCTCGTCGGCAGGCCCGCCAAAAGGCTGGATAGCCGACCCAAGTGTGATGGTTCGCTGAAGTTTGGCCTGGACCTGGATCTGCCCGGGATGAAAGTGGCGGTCGTTGCTCATCCGCCCGTGTTCGGCGGTCGCGTGAAGAGCATCAGCGATGCCGAAGCGAGACGCGTTGAAAGCGTGCTCGATGTTTTTGAGATCCCGCTGGTAAGAGGCACTGGCATCGCGGTCGTTGCCGACAAGTTCTAGCCGGCGAAACAGGCGCGGAGTCTGCTCAAGGTCGAATGGGATCTCGCGGGAGTAGAGGCGGCTGACACGGCTGAGTTATGGGCGAAATACCGGCAGCTCGGCCAATCGCCCGGAATTGTTGCCGCAACTCAGGGAGACCCAGCCGCAATCGACAAGATTGCACCGAGCAATCGACTGGTGGCGGAGTATGAGTTTCCCTTCCTCGCGCACACGCCGATGGAGCCACTGAACACGACCGTGCGCTTCGATGGTGACGCGGCGGAAGTGTGGGCCGGTTCGCAGTTTCAGACAGGCGATCAGATGGCAGTCGCAGAAGTGCTCGGACTAAGGCCGGAGCAGGTCACGTTTCATACTGAGATGGCTGGTGGCGGCTTCGGCAGACGTGCCGTCGGTGATTCTCATGTGCAACGCGAAGCAGCGGTGATCGCGAAACGCCTGCGCGGAACACCCGTCAAGCTCGTCTGGACGCGCAAAGATGACGTGCAAGGTGGCTACTACCGTCCGATGCACTTTCATCGTGTCGAAGTCGGCATTGGGCCGAATGGATTACCGACTGCATGGCGTCACGTGATCGTCGGCCAGGCGATAAACGCCGACGGTCCGTTTGCCACCGTTGCGATCACGAATGGCGTAGATCAAACAGCGGTTGAAGGGGTTGCCGATACAAACTACGCGATTCCGAATTTTCACGCCTCCATTCATCACCCGAAAGTTAATGTACCCGTGCTTTGGTGGCGCTCAGTCGGAAACTCGCACGCCGCGTTTGTCATGGAGACGTTGATCGATGAACTGGCGACGCGAGCACGAATGGATCCGTTCGCGTATCGACGCAAGCTACTCAAACCGGAAGCGAAAAAGCCACTGCGCGTGCTCGATCTGTTGGAGCAAGCGAGCGCCAGTTGGCGCGACAACCTACCGCGCGGACACGCGCTCGGAGTTTCGTGCCATGAATCTTTTGGGACCGGCGTGGCTTGCGCGGTCGACGTGTCGATTGAGAATAAGCGGCCGAGGATTCATCGCGCGACCGTCGCGGTCGATTGCGGTTTGGCAGTTAACCCGCTGGCGGTCGAGAGTCAGTTTCAGGCGGGACTGGCGTTTGGTGTCTCACAGTTGATGGCCAAAGGCGCGATTACATTGAAGAACGGCAGAGTGGAGCAGAGGAATTTCGACGGCTACGGCCCGCCTTACATCATGGACGCGCCGGTCGCGGTTGATGTGCACATCGTGAAGAGCGCCGAAGCGCCGACGGGTTGCGGCGAGCCGCCGGTTCCGGTGATCTCGCCGGCGGTGGTGAACGCGCTGGCGCAATTGACTGGCAGACGTTATCGCATGCTACCGTTGGTGAGTCTTTAATTCGAGGAAAAGGAAAAGAAGTTATGAAAACAAAAGAAGTGGCATCAGTAAACGCGGTCCTGGACAAACACTTCAAAGCGGTCAATGAACTTGATCCCGAGAAGAGAAAAGTGCTCTTCGAAGAAGTCTACGATCCGCACATTCATTTCGTCGATCCGCAAGGGATTGCCAATGGTCTTGCGGAGCTCGAAAAGCTCTACGATGGACTCCACAAGCAATTTCCCGGCTTCGTTTTTCACGAAGTTGGCGAAATTGAAACCCATCATGGTTTTGCGAGAGTTCACTGGGAACACGTTAAACCCGGAGCTTCTGAAAAGTCCACTGGCGATGATTTTGTCAAGATCAAAGATGGAAGGATTACCGAAGTGTACGTCATCGTCAACGGGCAAACCAAGCAGGCCGAGCCGAGCATGCAGATAAGGTGATCCAATTGATTGATTCCCCGCTCACCTGAGTTCTCGTCTTTCGCGAGAACTCCCATTGCCAGTTACGAATTTGCGGCAGGTCCTAGTCTGGGTGATTGAAATCCAATAGAACCTTGCCACCACGCTGGGCGTGTTCGATTGCTTCTTTGACTTGAGACAGTTTGTATGTTGTGGTGATCGGCAAAGTTAATTTGCCGGAAGCGACTACTTTTGTTGCCTCAGTCAGTGCCGCTCGCATTTTGGGGAGATACTCTTCGTAATACATCCAGAAGCCGTGGATCGCTAACCTCTTGCCAATGAGATCGCCTTGCAGCACGTGAATCGGCAAACCACTCAGCCACGCATAGCTGACGAGATGAGCCCCCGGAGAGAGCACGCTTGCCATCGTCGCTGTCGCTGGACCACCTACGGCATCAAGACCCAGAGATATTGGCATTCCGCCCGTGGCAATCTGAATTTGCTTTGAGAGTTCCGGCGATTCGACGCCAACGAAATCAACACCCAGTGTTTCAACTTCGGGGATAAGCTCCGACCGTCTCACGATACCTACAATGTTGAGATCGCGCGATTTTGCAATCGCGATCAGGCATCGCGCGACCTGGGAATTTGCTGCGTTTAATACGATCCAGTCTTTTGGCTTTAGCTTTACAAATTCGTCTAAGAGAAGAACTGCCGTCGTAGGATTGATATTTAACATCGAGGCCGTTCTGGCATCGATTGAAGGAGGGACGACGAAAAGACCTTGGGCTGGAGCAAGGACTTTTTCAGACCAGGTGAATGTTCCAAATGGGATCGTAACACGGTCGCCTACCTTGACGCTGGTGACTCCCGGCCCGATCGCCTCGACGATTCCCGCACCTTCACCTCCAATGACAGAAGGTAGCTTCGGTTTTAAGAGGTAAACCCTGTTCGCTAAAAGGAGGTCGCTGTAGGCAATCGGCGCAAACTCCATCCGCACAAGAGCCTGGCCCGCAGACGGCGTGTTTGGTTCCGAAACTTCGACCATCTTTAAATTTTGAGCTGGATTACTGTAGGCCATGAGATGAATGGCTTTCATTTAGGATTCTCCTCGCTCCAAGAAATCTCGGCCTGCGAGAGGACCACCTGCTTGCTGGATTAGCCCTCCATCGCGAAGATCGCCAAGATCGATGACTGAATAGCCGAAAGTTTCGAGTAAGGTTTGAACTCGCTTCTTCGCGCCGTCATCGTCTGCCGAAATAAATGCGACTCGTCTCGCCCCGTTGACGACCGGATCCGCCTCCAAGTTAGGAACGGTCAGGTTGTTCAGTGCCTTAACCACTCGTGCTCCAGGGGCTAGCGCCGCAACAAGCTGGCTAGTAGATAGGTTTCCAACATCGGCCAGTGTGAAATCTCCGGCCTTACCGTGAAAAGGATTGGTCCCATCGATCAGAATCTGATTATTCCACTTGGGAAGACTCGCAAGTGTGCCGGGCACGTTGTCCCAAGGAACAGCAAGAAGGACCATTTCGCAAGCCGCTGCCTCTTCCTTGGCGGCAGCCGTTGCTCCAGGACCGAGTTGATTGACAATTTCTCGCATGCTGTCAGGGTCTCGGCTATTGCTAAGCTTTACCTTATGGCCTGCCTTCAACGCCTGTTTTGCGAATGCTTGTGCGAAATCTCCTGCTCCAATGGTTCCGATTTCCATACGCTATCCTTCCTGATTTGGGCTTTTCAGTAATACGATCTCGGTTTTTCCTGGAATAGCTTTGTATTCACGCTACAGCCAATCCGTTTTTCTTTGGCAGCATCTCGGATCTACGCACTAGTTTCCCTCGCTCAAGAAAAGCTTCACATGCTCAAGAAACAGCCGGGCGTGTTGATACTGAACTCCGTGACTCGAATCGGAATACACGATCAACTGAGCGTTTGGCAGGTGCTCCGCGAGGAGGAGCGCATTGATGGGCGCTACCACAATATCTTTATTGCCGTGAACGATCAGCGTCGGATGTGTGATGTCCTTTAAGTTAGCGTAACGACCGGTTGCTGGTATGGTTCCCCATTCTCGAATTGCGGCTAGCTGTGCGACGGCTGAGTCCCGCGACACAGGAAGATCACAGTCCTTCTTCCGAGATTCGAGCCGCTTCAGGTATTCCCGTCCCGCCGCCTGACTGGCTTTGGAGGGAGAGAAGAAGGCCCCCAACAGGAAGGCAACTGGGTCGGCCTGTTCCTCAGCCGATAGCTCAGTGAAGGTCATGCCTTCTCCACCGCGAGGGCCGGTCCCCAACAAGATCAGGCGTTGAACGAGTTCCGAGTAGTCCAAGGCTAACTGCTGCCCAATCATTCCACCCAGGGAAAAACCCACAACGTTAATCGCTTTCAAGCCGAGAGCATGGCAGAAGGCGACACAATGTTGCGTCATTTCCGCGACGGTGCCAGGCGTTTCTCCGCCCGACGCTCCGACGCCGGCATTGTCAAAGAGAATTACCTCATGGTCCGCCGCGAGACGGTTGGTGACCTCTGGGTCCCAAGCGTCCATGTTGGAGTTGAAGTACCCAAGGAACAGCAGCGGAACAGTTCCCCGCTTTCCAAAGCGACGATAGGCGTAACGGATTCCGTTGGTCTCAACAAATTGTGTCGGTGCCGTTTCGTGTGTGTCGTTGTTCATAGGTTTTCTCTCACCAGCTTTCGGCTGTTTTGCTCAAGTCGCTGCTCTACTCAGTCATAGCAGTGGATTACCTTCGGGCTTTCGGACGACCAATCCGGTCAGCCTACAGTCAGAACCATGCGAAAGCGGGCCTTTCCCGCCATCATCTTTGCGTAGGCCGCCGCGGCTTCCTCAAGTGGGACAGTCTCAATCATGGCGGACACACCGGTCAGGGCACTGAAGCGTAGCGTTGCGTCACCGGTCGCTGGATTGCCCGTTAGCGCGCCTTGAACTCTCCTGGTCTCGAAACCTCAATCGCTTTGTATGTTTCCTTCATATCACCTCCGACTTCGTTTGACTCCGAAATGAAGGATAGTCTGTGTAACCCGTAGCAGAGGAGCCATAGAAATATTCCGGCCGCGGCTCATTGAGTGGCGCATCACGGCGTATGCGTTCGGGAAGGTCCGGATTGGCGATGTAGTCTCGACCAAAGGCGACAAGGTCACCGGCTCCTTCGGCGATAAGGCGGGCGCCATTGGGGGCGTTGATCCCGACGTTCAGAATGAGCGTTCCAGTGTAAATTCGACGGAAGTGATGCACGACGGCGTCCCCGCTCATGTGCTCAATTGGAGTGCCGGTAAGGTCTGCCATCTGCCGCATCAGAAGCATGTGCGATAGCTCGTAGCCAGCCATTTTCCGATACACATATTCGCTGGTCCGAAGCGTCTCGTCGGTGGCGCGAAAGGCACCGAGTTCGCTCATCATCGGCCCGGCTTTCACGCCCACGCGATTACTCGGCCAAACTTCAAGCACCGCCTCTAGCGCTTCGAAGAGAAGGCGAGCGCGATTCTCCAGCGAGCCGCCGTACTCATCGGTTCGTCGGTTGGTTACCTCATGCAGAAACTGTTGGAAGAGGTATACGAATCCGCCTTGAATTTGGACACCGTCGAAGCCCGCGTCTCGTGCGACTTGTGCGGCATGTCTGAAGTCTTTCACCGCTTGTTTGATGTCGCGAAAACTCATCTCGCCCGGAGTTTCGCTCGGGGTCTTCCCGCCTTTGATGTGAATCAGTTGCTCGGGATTGACCGCGGACGGTCCGAGGGGCAGCCGCCTGTCGTCATACAAGGAGCGATGAGAAACGGAGCCTTGATGCCAGAGTTGAACGAATATCAGCCCGCCCGCACGGTGAACGGCATCTGTAACGCGCCTCCACCCTGCGGCTTGTTTCGCGTTGTAGACTCCTGGGGCTCCGTACCATCCCTGTCCCTGTTCGCTTACAAAGGTGCCCTCCGTTATGATCAAACCAGCCCCGGCCCGCTGTGCGTAATACTCGGCCATCAATTCATTCGGAACCTTCCCCTGGTTCTCAGCTCGGGTGCGCGTTAGCGGTGCCATGACGATGCGATTTTTGAGTTGCAAATCGCCAAGCGTATAGGGAGTTAAGAGCACGTCCTTCGGTTTGGTTGACATGATTCGGCTCGCTCTGAAACAAGAGATGAGTGTGTGAAGCTATCCTTTACTTTTTGCTTTTAGTTAAACTACATTCAGGCTACGTGCGCGTGATGCGTGTCAAGCCACTTCCGGATATTCGAGACGGTATCCTCGTAGAACGTCTTGTAAAGACCGTGCGATACGTAGCCGATATGCGGCGTTGCCAGTACGTTGTCCAGCGTCCGGAAGGGGTGAAACGGAGGCAGCGGCTCGATGTCGAATACGTCGAGCGCCGCGCCGGCGATTTGCCTGTTCTTCAACACGCTGATCAAAGCTTGCTCTTCGACGATTGGCCCGCGCGACGCGTTGATCAACCGGGCCGTTGGCTTCATTCTCTCCAGTTCCGCGGCCCCTACCAGGCCGCGCGTACGGCTGCTCAACACCAAATGGATCGTCAGGATATCGGCCCGCTCGAACAGCTGGTCATTGGAAACCAAGATTGCGCCCGCGGCTTTGGCGGCCTCGGGCGTCATGTTCTGGCTCCAGGCAATCAAATTCATTCCAAAAGCGCTCCCGACCCGCGCGACCTGTGATCCAATCCGCCCAAGTCCCAGAACGCCCAGGGTCTTTCCACGGAGATCCGTGCCCACTGTTTGCTGCCAGCCGCCGGATCGGACGGAGTTGCTCTCCGTCACGATATGTCGCGCAGAGGCCAAAATCAGCGCCCAGGTAAGCTCTATCGTCGAGTCCGACCTGTAGGCCGTGTGAACTACTGAGATCCCATGATCGCTGGCGGCGGCGACATCGATCGACGCGTTTACCGGTCCCGTCGAGGCAATGAGCTTGAGATTGGGAAGGCGCTCAATGACGTTGCGGGGCAGCGGTGTTCGCTCGCGCATGACGCAAACCACATCGAAGGGCAACAGTCGCTCGACGATGGCCTCGGGGTCGGTCAAGTGGTCATTGAAAACGGTGATTGCAGCGCGACCGGCGAGCGGCGACCAGTCGGCCATCTCCCGCGCCACATTTTGATAATCGTCAAGGATGGCGATGCGGATCATTTCCATGTCGCTTCATGCTGGTAAGGAGGTCAGCATGCTGTTGCCGTTAGCGCTTTGCGCCGCTGGCACCTCTTCCTGCATGACATCCCAATGTTCGACGATCTTGCCATTGGCGACGCGGAAGATATCGACAGCCATCACAGGTTTAGGTCCCCATCCGAAATACCGGCCGTGAATGGCGACATAGTCGCCCTCCGCCACAACAAGACCTGGTTCATATTTGAAGTCAGCCGGAAGGTTTCCCAAAAGCGCCTTGATCGCAGCGGTGCCGTTCGGAATCTGTGGGTTGTGCTGCTGATAGTCAGCGCTGAACAGGCGGTCGAGAACGGTGGGATCACGGTCGATGAAAACTCCCTTGATCCCTGCAAGAACCAGTGCCTTGTTGGCGTCGGTAGCATTTGTCTTGTCAGTGCTCATCGCCTCACCTCCACGTCGAAATGGTCAATCAAGTTCTCGTTCCGGGCGTCTTCAGTTGGTTTCATGAGTTTCCTTCGGTTGTTGGGATCGAGAACGTGTAATCTGTGTATCCGAGGACACCGCCAGTGTAGAACCTCGAGCGGCCGTACGGATTGAGCGGCAGGCTGCGGGCGATCCGTTTCAGTCGGCGTAACCATGTAAATCCCTCCCACCTGCGATGCAATCAGACGCTGTCTTAGCGATCATGCGGAGCCAGCCGTTGGCATTCGGCCGAGCGCGTCAAGCCCTCCTGCGTCGCTGCGCGCCGCCCTTCTCGGCTTCACCCCGGCTGCGACATCTGGTCGTTTAACGCCTTTACGAAAGCGCCTTCCTCCGGGCCGACGTTATTCCGGAGTGGTTTCGCTTGCTCGACGAGCACTTCATACGCGTCCGTCTCGAGTACTCGCATCGTCTCCTCGATGAACTCGTCGAGCGGCATGGCTTGGGGTTCGTTGTTGCTGTTCAGGAGGTCCGTTCGCACCCACGGCGGGGCGAGTTCCAGCACTTTCACGGGCGTGTTCTGCAACCGGTAGCGAAGCGACAGGCTGTAGGAGTGGAGCGCGGCCTTCGTCGACGAGTAGACGGCGGTCATCGCCAGCGGGACGAACCCGAGGACCGACGAGACATTGATTACGGTCGCAGCGTCCTGTCGTTTGAGGTGCTCAATCAGGGTGCCTGTCATTCGGATCGGGCCCATGAGGTTCGTCGTGAGCGTGGATACCAGAAGCGCATCGTCCACCGCGGTCGAGACGTCGTCAATCTGCATGATGCCGGCGTTGTTGACCAGTACATTGAGTTTCGGATGCTCGGCGGTCAGCTTCTTCGCGACGGTGGTGATGCTGTCGGGGTTGTCGATGTCGAGCTCGACCCACTGCATGCCGGGGTTGGCATCGGCGACCGCTGCGAGGTGGCCCTTTCGCCGCCCGGCGATGATCACCTGGTTGCCGCGCTTGTGAAAGGACTCTGCCAGCCCTCGGCCGATGCCGGACCCGCCGCCAGTGATGAAAACCGTGTTTCCCGTCAGTTTCATTTTCGTTTTCTCCTTGTGGTCTGCGCGTCAAACTCGCAGCGGAATATGGGCGCAACCGGACGACTCCGCGCCTTATTGGTTCTTGGGGAAGGCGTTGCCAAACATGGGCAGGCCACTCTTTGATTGTTCTTTGGTGGCTTCGTCCTGGATGACGTCCCAATGTTCGACGAGAATGCCATCTTCGATCCGAAGAATGTCGGCGGCAATCCAGTTCACCGGCTGAAAACCTGAGAATCGTCCGTGCGCAATTACGAAGTCTCCATCGGCGACAATCGTGCCGGGCTCATACCTGAGCGTCGGCGGAAGGGTCTTGACCAAATTGAACAATCCGTCGCGGCCCGGCGCGATGTGAGCGCTGTGCTGGATGTAGTCCGGCGACCAAAATTTCTCCGCGGCGGCGTAGTCACGTTTGTTGAACAACGTGTCGAACGCCTCCAAAACTAATCTTTTGTTCTGCTCAATTGTCGTCATCGAGAACGTCCCTCCTCATAATCATCACATTCCCAACTGAACCGCTACCGAGACTGGTGTCCCACCCGAACCTCACCGCCCAAGCCGTGTTGTCCTTCATAGCCTTGGTGCCCGCAACCAAGCCCCTGGACGCGCTTTACGCTGCCGTGGATGATCCTTGAACGGCATTTGCAGCAGCACGGATCACGTCGATCACGAGGCTGGGGTGGGAGAGCATGGGGACGTGGCTGCTCGCGACCTCAGTGGTGGTAGCGCCCATGCGCTTCGCCACGAAGTGCTGCAGCTCCGGATTGACGGTACGGTCGTTCTTGGCGACGATGTACCAGCTTGGCTTCGACTTCCAGGCGGTGCCTTCCACCTTCTGGTCGAACAGGTCCGTGGCCGGCACGCCTTGGGTCGCCCAGACGAGCTTCTGCTCCTGCTCGGACAGGTCTCCCGCGAAACACTCGATGCCGTTGGGGCGCAGCCAGATGCGCCCGTCGGCGATTTCGATGTAGTTGAAGACGTCGGTGGTGGGGAACTTGGCCTGTAGGCTCTGCGCCGTCTCGTCGGCGTCCGGGGCGAGTGCGGCGATGTAGACCAGCCCGGCCACGCGGTCGTCGGTTCCCGCGGCGGTGATGATGGTTCCGCCCTGCGAGTGGCCGACGAGGATGGCCGGGCTGCTGACCCGGCCCAGCGCGCGCCTGACCGCGGCGACGTCGCCTTCGAGTGAGTCGAGGCTGTTCTGGGTGGATACCACCTCGTGCCCCTCCGTCTGAAGCGTGGAGATCACCTTGTTGAAGCACGAGCCGTCGGCCCAGAGCCCGTGGGCGAAAACGATGCTCGGTTTGGTCTGCTTGGACATAGTATGCTCCTTTTCTTTTGTGAAATTGCTCATTGGCTGCATTGCAGTACTCCTTTCAGCACTGCATTTTTCTTCGCTCTTTGCTGTTGCAAGTCAGCGGGCTTCGTTCATACTGGTCACCCGATGTAGAGCCGATGGTGCAGCGAGCACGTTCTGCTCTGATCTGTCCATCGCTCTATTTGGGCTCGTCAGGTTCACGGTTCAGAGTCACGCGTCCTTTGGCCGACTTCGCTCCTGGGACATCCACTTTCTGATATAAGGCGAACAGTGCAGCACTGAAATGCCCTTCGCCTCACACGCATTGAGAAAGCGAATACTTTCGAGATCGACGAGATTGACCTCTGCCAAATCCAAAGCGACCCGGTGTCCGCCACGCCCGACCTCGGCTTTCACTTGATCAAGGTGCTCAAATCGAAGCTCCCCACTCAGCCGAATCCGCGTTCCGCGCTTGCTGGTAATCTGTTCGATCATCAGCATCATCTCGTCTCTAAATCTCAAGCTGACTTTTCGGGTGCAAAAGCCAGTCCATTCACAACTTGCTGAGAAGACGACACTTAGATTTGCCGCCTATCCTGAATTTTGAGGGATTCCTGAATTTTGAGGAAAACGTAGGCTTGGAAAAACAGTCGATTACCGGGTTCAGGTGGTTCTAATCAGTCAGTTTTAGAGAGTTTGAACCGATATTTATCGATTCCCAGGCGCTTGATTTTTGAGTCGAGAGTTCGTGTCGGCAGACCGAGTTTTGCTGCCGCGCCCGTTGGCCCTGAGATGCGGCCGTGGCTGTCTGCCAGCGCGGCTTCGATCATCTCCCTTTCTTGCTTCAGCAGCGCACCATTAAGTGCAACTTTCGAGCTATGGGCTTGGGTCGGCTCCCGTTTGAGCCAGGTCTCGTCGATAGAAAAAGTATCACCGTCGCTCAGGGTGACGGCCCGCTCAATTACATTTTGTAGCTCGCGAACGTTTCCCGGCCAGCCATACCCTTGGAACAGTTTGAGAGTTCTTTTATCAATGGTTCTGAACTTCTTGCCAGCCTTTTTTCCAAAGCGATCAATGAAGTACTCGACGAGCAAGGGAATGTCAGCCACGCGCTCGCGCAACGAGGGCATCTCAATCGGGACGACATTCAGTCTGTACAGGAGATCCTGGCGAAATTTGCCTTCGGCCACGAGCGCGTTTAAATCACGATGGGTAGCTGCCAGCACTCTCACGTCAACGGCAATCGGCGTATTGCTGCCGACGCGTTCGATTTCATGTTCTTGCAGCACTCGTAATAGGGTGATCTGGATCTCCGGGGGCAAGTCGCCGACTTCGTCCAGGAAAATGGTTCCGCCATTGGCCGACTCAAAACGCCCCAGGCGCCGCCCGGTCGCACCAGTAAAAGCGCCCTTCTCGTGACCGAAGAGCTCGGAAGTAATCAGCGATGTCGGGATTGCAGCACAATTCACAGGAATAAATGCCCGCTCCGCGCGGCGCGATCGCTTGTGGATGGCGCGCGCCATCAGCTCCTTCCCTGTACCGGTTTCGCCCAAAATCAGAACGGTGGAATCTGTTGGTGCCACCTTGCTGACGTGAGAAAGGACCCTGCGAAGTGGTTCGGAAGAGCCGACGATGTCCTCAAACATCGAGTCACGATCAATCTGCTCTCGCAACGCCAGGTTTTCGTTGCGTGTTCTTTCTTCAGCTTGAACGCGATCATCAATGTCAGTTCCCGTTGCATACCAGCGAATCACCCGCCCTTGATCGTCAAGTAGCGGGTTGTAACGAATCAGGAACCAACGATACTGGCCGTCTTTCCCTATGGCTCGTTGTTCGATTTCGAACGGCAGCCCGCGCGCCAGAGCGGCCTTTCGCTTGTCGCGTAATCTCTCTATGTCATCCGGATGAAAAATTCGTTCACGGAAGCCCGGCGTAACCACATCTTCGATTGTGAGGCCCGTATAGTCGAGCGTCGCTTGGTTTGCGTAGAGCGGAACGCCGCTCGGATCCTGGACGACAATGGTATGCGGAATCGCGTCGGTAATCCGGCGAAGCTCGCGTTCATCTTCCCGCAGCTTCTCCTCCGTCCGCTTGAGGGTTTCGATGTCCGTGCTTGTTCCATACCATCTATCGATCTTGCCAGTTTCGTCCCGTAGTGGCTCGACGCGAATGAGAAACCAACGAAACGCTCCATCATGACGGCGAAGACGCGCCTCGATCTCGCCCGATTCTCCTGAGGCCAACAACTCCCACCATTTATCCATTAACCGTGGCAAGTCTTCAGGATGAAACGCAGCTTGCCATCCCCAGCCATGCGATTCCTCAGGCGAAAGACCTGTGTAGTCATGCCATCGTTTGTTCAGGAACTCGTTCGGGCCATCCGGCAGATTGCACCAAGCCATCGTGGGGATTGTATCAATGACCCGCCGAAGTTTGGCCTCGCTAAGGGCATTCACCCAATCGCCTCGAGATAGCGGTTGGCCGCACACATTGGCAATCTCCCGATCTTCTAATGCGAATGGAGTAAGGTGCTTATCGTCGGGACTTTTCGGACTCGTTGTAGACTTTGTCATGGCGGAATATCGCTTGGCGTTCATAACCGCTTCATCATCGCTTTAGGCGCACGTCTGATTGTATCATTTCGGGGGTTGTAGCCAACCGCTGCGGTGCTATGCATACCAGTTTCCTACCCATAGGTTGCCGCCTTCAATTGGTCTAGTGCCACTCACAGCATGCCGGAGCCTCACAATAAACGCGTCCCGCGATTGAGTGTTTTTCTGCTACCACTTTTGAAAGCCTGCGAGATACCTCTATCGTGGTAGGCGAGAATGAAAGGGCAGTGCCGCTCAGGACGGTCCAGTCATCCTGGTAGGTCACTCCTATGGCGGCGTGCTGATTACAGGGGCTGAGAACGATGCCAAAGTGGCGGGCCTCGTATAGGTCACCCCTTCGCCCTGGATTCGGGGCGGTCCATCACCGGCATCAGCGCCGTGTTTCCGTAGCCGCTCGGTTAGATAAGCTTCTCTTCAACCCCTCTGCCGTTTAACCGCCGCCTTCCTCGTAGGCGATCTCTGAGAGTTCCGTCTGAATCGTTTTCACCTTGTTCTCTGCTGCAGCCCTTCCATCATGCGGGCATAAGCTTCAGCCGGCTTTTCCTGGAACGCACCATCCAGTGATAGGTGAAGATAACGTTAACGCCGCGCCGAGCAAGATTGACAGCGGTGTTTCGGCCAATCCCGCGGCTTCCACCTGTGATGATGGCAGTCTTATCCGTCATCGTTCCAACTGTTTGGTTTTCCATGAGTGTTCCTTTCTTTTTTGCGTTCAGTTCAGCAGTCCGTCTTGTGCAGTTGCGGCAACTGCGATTCTGTCTGAGGCTCGAAGCCGCTCATTAATCTCTCTGGATTACCTTCTCAGACTGTTGGAATCGTGCCGCCATCGATCACATATTCCGCACCGGTAATGGATGATGCTCTCTCGGAGGCGAGAAAAGCCACCAGTTCGGCAACCTCCTCCGGCTGGTTGGGCCTCCCCAACGGAATCCCGCCGAGCATCTCCATTAGCTTCTGCCGTGCCGTCGCGTAGTCGCTTCCGTCTTTGTCAGCCATTCGCTGGATCATCCTGGTGGCCGCATCCGTCTCAATGAAGCCGGGAGAAACGGTCACGACCCGAATGCCTTTTGGGCTTACCTCATTCGATAAGGCCTTGCTGTAGTTCGTGAGTGCCGCTTTCGCAGCGGCATAGGCAAGGGTCGAATCGTAAAGGGGCAGCTTTCGCTGAATGGATGAGATGTGGATGATGACACCCGATCCGCAGGCGATCATGGACGGTAGCAGTCCGCGATCCAACCGGACGGCAGCAAAGAGATTTTCGTTGAAGGCTTGCTGCCACAGTTCGTCTGTGACGGTGATGAAGCCGCCGCTGGGCGCGGACGATCCGCCCACATTGTTGATGACGATGTCGACGCCGGCGAAGCGGTCAAGCACCTCACGAATGACCTTGCCGGTCCCTTCAGGCGTCGAAAGATTCGCCGCGATGAAATGTTCCGGAGATCGATCCGGCGCGGATCGCGCGGCGACGATGACCGTCGCGCCGCCTCGCCGGAAACGTTCAGCGATGGCCTTTCCCGCGCCCTGTGTGCCTCCGGTCACGAGAACACGCTTGCCAGAAAATTCATTGGCATTGGTGCTAGAGTTTGTCGATGTATGCATCCGTGCACCTCGGTTAAATCATTAAGCGCCACACTTCTCTCCGGCCAGAACCCGGTCAAGCCAGAATTTGATCGCGCATCCCACCGTAGGTGATGGCACGAGACTTAGGGTAAAGATCGTACGGGAATCCCAGATCAACCTTGCTTGCCTCGTCCAACACCTTTAACTGATCGGCTGAGAACGAAAGATCGAAGCTCGCGAGGTTGTCCTGCAACTGTGACAGCTTTCGCGCGTCGATAATAGGGATGACTGGGACATCGCGGTAGCGAAGCCAGGCGAGCGCGACCTGTGCCATGCTGCGACCGACTTGATCGGATACGCTCTTTACGGCTGCGATCACGCGCTCGGTCCGCTGCTGTTCCGGGACAAAGTCTTTCAGCATGGCGGCGTTCATACGGCCGCCGGTGCTGCTCTCGCCGGCGGGCCCGTAGCCGTGGTACTTGCCGGTCAGGATACCATTGGCCAGGGGAGCCCAGGCAGGGAAGCGGAGCAGGTTCCATAAGTTCTTATAAGCCTTTCTGTTGGGTTAATAAACGCTTTCCTTCTTCCGTGAGACCGCCTTGCACCATGACTAGATCAACATAATCTTCATTGCGGTTCGTTCGCCTCTGCACGAATAAGTGTCCGACCAGGCCGAGACGCTCCATCTCCTGTAAGCGATGCACAGTGTCCTGAAACTCGCGCAAGCCATCGGCGTCACGACGGAATGGCTCGTAGATGATGACGCCATCGGCGATCCGTTTGAGCAAATCGAGAAAAGGTGGAGTCATGAGATATCCATTGTAGCTCACCACACAAATAGGATTGAAGTCGCGTAGGGCTTCCCGCTCGTAACGAAGGATGATGACGAGACCGCCGAGCGCGCCTCATTCGTGGACGATGCCCTTTACGCAAGCATCGCCGAGGGTCAATATAATCACTGAGGAGGGCGGCCCTTCATCGGGCCGGGCAATCCATACCGTTTATTAATGAGACGGAGAAAGGCTGGAGGGTAATGAAGAAGCGTGAACGGTTAGTGAAGGGGACGGGAAGCCGGTACGCTCACCGGCATGGCGTCAGGCGCGTGGCCTTAACCGTCATGGCGTTTTCCCTCGCGATGGGGTTCATTCTTATTGCCTGCGCAGTGCCGGAAAACCAGGGCGGGCAGTCAAACGCCGGGCAACAAGCAGGGGCGGCGGATTGGCAGGCCGTCGAGCAGGCGCTGGGTAAGAAGGGTTCGATGCGGCCGGGCGATGTCTACAAGGTGAGCCTTCCCCGCAACGATCTTCAGGTGACGGCGGGCGGCGTGCAGCTTAAACCGGCTCGCGCTCGGCTCCTGGGTCGCCTTTAAGAAGAGTGGGGACATGGCGATGGTGATGGGCGATCTCGTGCTCACAGAAGATGAAGTGACGCCGGTCATGACGAAACTCCAGGAGGGAGGCGTCCAGCAGACGGCGCTTCATAACCATGTCCTTCATGAGTCGCCCCGCGTGATGTACATGCACATCGGTGCGATGGGCGATGCGGTGAAGATTGCCAGGGCCATTCACGAGGCGCTCAGCTTGAGCAAGACACCGTTCTCTGCATCGCTCACTGCACCTGCCGGCAGCGTACAGGATTTAGGTATTGATACTAAGCAACTCGATCAGATCATGGGACAGACGGGCAAAGTGAACGGCGGTGTCTACCAGTTTAGCGTGCCGCGTGCCGAGAGGATCAGTGATAACGGAGTGGAAGTGCCGCCTTCGATGGGTGTAGCGACGGCCATTAACTTCCAGCCGACGGGCGGGGGCAAAGCAGCGATTACGGGAGATTTCGTGCTCATCGGGAGCGAGGTCAATCCTGTCATCAAGACTCTACGTGACAATGGCATCGAAGTGACTGCCTTGCACAGCCACATGTTCGATGAGACCCCTCGCCTCTTCTTCATGCACTTCTGGGCCAACGAAGACGCGTAGAAGCTCGCGCGCGGACTCCGGGCCGCTTTGGATAAGATGAATATCCGAAAATAGCTTGAACTCTGCGGAAGGGTTTTGAGATGAAACTTCTACAAGTGTCCGCCCTAGTAGCGATCACGGCCATCGCCGCTTTCTGTGTCACGCCCAAAGGCGAACTCCCGCTGCGGATTCTGCGCGAAGTGCCGCTCAGCGGCGAAGCAACCCGCTTCGATTACCAGAGCCTGGATCCGGCGAGCGGCAGACTCTACATCGCTCATCTCGGAGCCGACCTCATGGTCGTCTTCGACACCAACACCGGGAAAGTCGTCGGCGAGGTTAAAGACCTCAAGCGCGTACATGGGGTGCTCGCCGTGCCTGAGCTGCACCGCGTCTATGCTTCGGCTACGGGGACGAATGAGTTGGCCGTGATTGACGATCAGACCTTGCAAGTCGTCGCGCGGGTGCCTGCCGGTGATTACCCTGACGGCATCGCCTACGCGAGCCAAGCAGGGAAGCTCTATGTCTCCGACCTGCACGGAAAGACCGACACCGTGATTGACGCGAAAACGAACCGGCGGATCGCCACGATAGAGCTTGGCGGCGGGGCCGGGAATACGCAGTATGACGCTGCATCGGGGCATATCTTTGTCACTGTCCACCGCGTCAATCAAATTGCTGAGATTGATCCGCAGACCGATAAGGTGGTCGGGCGCTATGCGCTTCCGGGTTGCGTGGAGAGCCACGGACTCTTAATTGACGGGGAGCATCATTTAGCGTTCGCGGCGTGTGAAGCAAACGCGAAGATGGCGGTCTTCGATCTGACGCAAAAGAAGATGACCGCCATCTATTCAATAGGCGCTGATCCGGACGTGCTGGCCTTCGATCAAGGCTTGAACCGCCTCTACGTCTCGGCTGAAAGCGGCATTATTTCCATCTTCGACGTAAGCGCGGGCAGCTTGGAGAAGGTCGGTCAGGGTTTCTTCGCGGCGAAGGCGCATTCAATTGCGGTCGATGGGAAGACGCATCGCGTGTATCTACCATTGGAGAATGTTGGCGGCAAGCCGGTGCTCAGAATCGCCATCCCTTCTGACAAGTAGCCCTCAACGGTCAGGCACATTCTCACGTTGCGCTCCTCTGGTCTCCACGTTGCGGTGGGTGCTTTGTTGGCCTTAGTCTTTGGGTTTTGTGATGACTATTTATGACTAGGGCTCAAGCGGGTTAATAGTCTTTAGCTCAGAAAAGCGCGCGAAATCCCTGTCTGTTGTCGCCAGCGTCGCCCCATGCTCAACGGCCAGTGCCGCCAAGTGCGCGTCCATCACCAGAGGCCCGACCGCTTTTTCCTTAGCCAACAGTTCTGCGAAGATCGCCCAATGTTGTTCCGTCTCCGCCAGTACACGGCACTGCGGCCTGTCCAACCAAGAGGAGACGATTTTGACGGCTTCCTCAATGGAGAGCGGACGCGGGAATGCTCGATGATTGGTGCTAATGCGGATGAATGCCGTGATCGTCTGCCACGAAAGACAGAATAATGAGGGGCTGGAAAGCTCGCCCTCAAGCCACGCTTTCGCTTGAGTGTGATCAGCGGCATCGACGTTATAAGCGTACAGCAAGAGGTTGGCGTCACATAGGATCATAAATGATCCGCTCCTTCGAGATGCTCGATCAAGTCGCCGATATTGTCATAATTGAGTCCTGGCATCACGCCCATCGGGCGCGCCTTGACCTTGAATGGCTCGGCTGCTTTTAGCTCGCGCTTCGTAAGTAAACCGATCCGCAGCGTTTCATTGACAACATCCTTGAAGGATGTGCCTTTCTGACGGCGCACTTCGGCGTCGAGTTTCTTTTCCACATCTTCATCCAGAGTGATTGTCGTTCTCATAAGAGCATGATAACATATCGAGCATCAGTATGCCAGTTGCGGAAACAAATTATCATCAAGATGATATAAATTATACATCAAGATGTCATAACAACGATTATCGGATCCGACAAAAGGGTAAACCCGGTTAAGGGGCTCGTTTAGTAATACGACGATAAAGAATTGAAACTAAAAGTCCGAGATGCAGATAAGCAATGATTAATTCACCGAGAACCAAAGCATGGTACTTCCGGCTCCAAGAAGGAAGATCTGCCCAATTCGGCGTGCTGCTTGGGAGAGATGATGCCTCTGTCAAACTGTCTATCTCTTTCATTCCAGCCTGTAATTCAATGAATGTAAAAGAAGAATGCCAAGCTGCCAGTTCCAGCCGTTCACTCTTTTTCTCTGGGGGGCTCATCGCAGGGTGCGACGAAAGAAGGCAACTATAGCCGACTGTAAAAAGAGCCACCCAGAGGACGCTTAGGCAAAGGAGCCGCCAAATGCTGGTTCCAGCTTTAGTGGCGAAGTTGGGGTAACTCAATGTCGCCCACAGGATATGATTAAATACGGTACTAATGGAACCCCGAAAGAAAGAAGTAAAGCTTAACCAGCCCAATTTGTGGTGATACCATGCAAACTGGTGAACACATTTCTCCGTCGCCTCGACCTGCTCATATTCTATAAAGCGTAAGCGCAGGTTGTTGATGGCACGGAGCATGAAGTTCAGGTGTGAACTATCATGCTCCTGCCGGCCCTTCCAATTTCTGCTATCCCTGGCCCCCTGAACAATCTGCCCCTCCTGCTCTAACATTTTCAACCGGTGTTTAAGTTCGATCTTCGTTGAAATGCCGAAGAAAGACATTTCGGCATTGACTTCTGCTTCATGTTGCAATGCAATAGCTTCATAGGCAGTTGTACGTGACTGCTCTCCTAGAATCTCTTTCGCGGTACCGGCCAGCAGTGCCATCTGCACCCAAGATTCCGTATTCTCTTTGCCAGACATTTTGATGACTCTAGCCCGCAAGAGTAAGCGTCGTGCGACGAGGTTGCGCGCATATGGAGCGCTATGCCGACTGTCACTTTGTATTTTAGATCTATTCTCATTGATGATGATTTTCCAAGTTCCTTGATAACGTTCTTTGAGAGCGCTGGTCCGCCGACGCTTCTTTAGCATCAGCAGTTTGAAGACGCCTCCATAGGGTTTAGGTAGCCGAGAGATTTCCGGCGGTTCGGTGAAAGTACTCCAAGTTCTCGTCTCTTCGGCTTGCTGAAAACTTGAGATAACTACCAATTTATCGCTGGCTTTGAAATCTGCTGAGAGAAGAAGAGAAGGCTTTAGGACTGGGCCAGTATGATCAGGATAGGCCAGTTCCCAGTCCGACAAGATCACGCCGAATTTAGGGGCTTGCGGGTTCAAGGAATCTGTCCGATGAAAAATGTTATGTACCAGATTAGTTGCCCAACTCCTCAGCCTAGCCCATCTCCTCCGATTAACTGCAATATTAGCACTATTCGTTTTCCGAGAGAGAATGCGCCAAAATTCTTTTTGGGTGCAGAGCAGCCAAGTGCGAAATCCTGCGGTATAAGCCACGTAACCGTTCAAATAGACGAACGCTATCTCCTCATCGGCGCAGACAGCAGCATACTCGCTCCGCGAGTCCGAAAACGGTTTGTAGATACTTGACCGTTCATCGCCGCTTTCGGCCAACAGTTTTCGCATAAAGAGGGATCGCAACCCAGTCGCATCAAACAGCGTGCGAAATTCCTGTGCGTGAAACCGAATTAGACCAAGCAGTGTTAATAGAGATCCGTCCGGTACATAGTGGTGGCGGCTAATGTCACCACCAATCTCCTCCAAGTCGATGGAATGCCCTCGTCGCGGTAACGAGGTTTCAAGAAACACGAAATAGATTTCGGGGTATGACAAAATTAGCTGCGCTGTAAGTCCTTGCTCGCCTTGGATGGTTTTAACATTCCATGTGCTCTCTTCCTCCGGGCTAATATCGAAGACAAGCATTGTATCTAGCAATTGCTCGGGCTCGATTGAATCGAGTGTCGCGAATAGTTCCATGCATGATGAAAACCCGATGTGCCGAATTTCATGCGGTAAATTGCAGGCCGGGAGGAAAAGCTCGAAGTGTTGATGGAGCGCAGCAGCAACAGATGTATGGCGTGAAGCGAAGAGGAGAAGCGGTCTGCTCATGTCTTATGTCCTCGACGGTATACCCATGCAGCCCTAATGAAAAGAGGTACATGGGCTTGAAATTACCAACTTGTTAATCAATAACAACAAGAAATGAACTACTGACAGGTGCGCCAGTAAGCGAGAATTCAGCAGACGAATAGGGACAACACAAAACCGGCGATTTGTATATCGCTGGCGTCAGGCTGTCTCTCATAGTTTCAACTTAGTAGCTTACGCCGATCCGTCAGACGATATTGTCGTCCGATGTGAAGGCTGTCTTGGGCGTAGCCGGAGTGCAGTCTCATATGCTTGTTTAAGTACCGGATCGATTTCTATCAACTTCTCGACTTCTGGATGGAGAGCAAATAGTCGCTTAATGATATCAGCCGCCTTGGATGCGGTAATGGACTTGTCTCCTGTAATGAGTTTAATGGCCGGGTGGATCAGAAGCTCGCCCTCCGGATTATCTAGCGTCGGTTTGCTGGTGGCATGCAGTGCAGCCTTAAGAAGTTGAACCGCAAGCTGTGCATAAGCCTCTTGCAGCAGAGGAAGCTTATTTAAGAGTTCTGCCGGTTTAATGTTATCAAATTGAAACTCTTTCATCACGGTAATGATCGCCTCTAGGGTGTCAGCGGTGAGATCACCATTCACTTCTTCGGGCAATGTATCTTTTGAGTTTCCTGCTCGTGAAGATGTTGGTGCGATCTCTGACGGCATAGGCGACCGAAGAGTTCCTTCATCAAAGCGTAAATGGATAGGTTGAAGGTGCTCTACATCAGGGTAACTATAGACTGCATTATAAAGGCAACTTCGCAACTCTCTAATATTACCGGGCCAGTGATAAGAACGGAGGCGTTCCATAGCTGCTGGTTCGATCTGCCGTTTCATGACACTAGGCTTGGCTTGCTCCGCACTGTGCACAATGCTTTCCACCAGTTGATCTAGATCATCTAATCGCTCTCGCAAAGGTTGAAGGGAAATCGTGCTGCCTTCTCTTAACCGATCAAGCAAATCTTTGCGAAAGCCGCTAGTAGCTGCTTTACTTTCTAAGTCTTCATTAGTAGCTGAAATAAAGCGAACGTTAACGGGCTGCCCTTCTAGGGCTCCGAGCGGAACAACTTCTCGCTGCTCCAACACGCGTAAGAGGCCCACTTGCACGTCCATCGGCATATTCCCGATCTCGTCTAGAAATAAGTCGCCGCCATTCGCTTGAAGAATGCGCCCTTTCCGGTCGCGGTCGGCCCCCGTAAACGAGCCGCGCTTATGACCAAATAGCTCACTTGCGTAAAGTTGTGGGTTGAGAGCGCCAGAATCCACGACGACATACGGGCGCGCTACGTCTTGCGAACCGTGGCGGTGGATATATCGCGCCAACAACTCCTTGCCGGTGCCGCGCTCGCCCCTGATTAAGACGTTCAGGTGATCGAGTGCTGCGCGGCGCGCCGCCCGTAAGGTTAATAATAAGGCAGTCGAATGGCCAATTATTTCTTGGGACTCATCCGGGATAAGCGCATGGCGTTTGATGTACTCGCGAAGCAGTTCCTTGCTATTCTCTTCTCCGCGCGGCAGAAAGGCTAACGCGCCGTGTTGTGTAAACTCACGACTGACTTGCCCACGAGGTTTGCTAGAAAGAATGACAACTGGCAGGTCTGGGAATCGGTGGTGAATCTCTTTCAGCAGGCGCAGGCCGAAGTATTGCTCCGGGTCGTCATCGTCTACCCGCCCTTCGGGCATACCTAAAGTTTTCTGATTACTTTCGTGAGTGACTTTTCCGGTATAAAAGCACAAATCCAAGAGAATCATGGCCCAGCGAGGCCGATCCGGGTGCCGGCCGCTCCAACCCTCTTGAATAACTTGCAGCGTACCCTCCAGATCATTTTCAACCATGTCTCCAACGGTTGATAGGCGCGGTTTTTGTCCACGGCAAAATACTGCTTGTGCAACCGGCGTTTTGACTCGCTGTTCCGGTCCCTTGCCGGTCTCGTCGTCAGTGACATCTTCTATTAAATACTGACCGCAAAGATTTGCTCGCTCTTTGTTACGTCGATCCTTGTGTATCCGACCAAACAAGTCATCAATAATTAGAAGGCGCGGCAGTACACTAGAGGTAATCACGTTATCCTCACATCACTTGGAAACTGTTCGATGGCCTTAGCCAGCTTTTGGCATGCGCGATAGAAATCCACAAATAAGCTGCGGAGCGGTCGCAGAGCCGATGCGGAGCGTGTATTAGAACAACGCTTCAATTCGGTTTGAAGACATTCGTAGGCTTCATCTGCTTCGCACAGCCGAGTGGAGGCTTCTTGAAGACAGTTCTGGATCGGATGCTTTACCAGCCATAATGTGTGAACTATATCGCCCAACCACTGCTGTGTATCTTGGTCACACCGCGCCAGCGGAGACGTTTGGAACAACGTGCGCGGAGACATCTCTCGTTCAAAGTCTGCGAGCAGATAGATTACTTCGTGGCGGTGTTCTTCCCACTGAGGCAGAACAACAGCTACGAACGAACTTTCCAGTTCTTCATTCTCAATGAGATCGTCCAAGAGGTTGATGAAGTTTCCCAGAGCCAGCAGAAACTGATTCTTTAACCAATCATGATTGAAGTGACCCCGACGATGTTGCCAGACCGGAACGCTCATATCCGCCCCTTTGACTTAAGCACTTTGCTCAAAGCTAAATAGGCGCTTGCGACCACTGCGGGCGTAATCTTCGTATTGTTCTGCCTAATCGCATTGAGCAAATCTTGCACAGGTCTGAAAGACTTATCAACAACAGCGTTGGGCGCTTGCCCATTCACCGTGGCGAGCCTAACTATCCCGTTGACCTGCGCCCATTCTTCTTTGATAGCATCATCAAATTCCCCCAGTTGCTCATTCCTTAATCTTGAATCCGCCTTTTCTTCGTCAAGAAAGGGCTTGCGCCACCACTCAGAGTTCTGCACCAAAGAGACATGCTCACTCAACCCGCCAACCATATTTTGCAAAGCTTCTTTATCTTTTTGCAACTCATCCCATCCAATCTCATTCAGCGCGTCTTTAATATCAGATAACTGAAAATTGGTTGCCACGCCATACTCTTTCATCGCGTCTGCTGCCGCGTAGACGGCGAGATAGCCTTTGCAGAGAACTGCCAACGTGGATAACAATCTAACTTGTTTTGGTAGGCTGAGGAAAGCGGGCTTGGATGAATGCTCTGGCTGCGTGTCATTTAACATCCCTTTGGCATAAGCCACCAATTCTTTCGCTTCCACATCTGTTAAAACATTCTCTTCCGTTCCCACCCGGCGCCAGATTCTCTCCCCTGATTCCTCCGGCTTCGGTCGCGGATCATTGCCCCCGTGCCCGCCATAATAGACTGTCAAAGTTGCCGCAACAGTCGGCCGCTTTTGTTCAAGGTCGCCGAAGTGCCACAGTTTGATAAGACATTTTAGCTGCTTCTCCGTTGCTATTGATTGTTGGATATTTCCATCATCATCGAAAAAGCGAATCACTTTACAGCCCGCCTTACGAAACGGCCTTGCCATCGCTTCCGCTCGTGAGAGAGTGCTGTCAATTACAACAACAACATCTTCAGGCAGCTTATTTGACATTGAACACAACCTCTGAACGTCCTTCAGGTCTTCTAAATATGTTCATCCGCCATAAGCGATTACTGCCAAACACTCCCACCGAGCCACCTGCTTCAGGATCAGGTATAGGCTTATCGCCTACAGAGGTTGCCAGCCAGAATCTCCAGATCGCTCGTGATGTGGTGCGCGCATCAAAGGATGTATTCATTGGCTGCCACTCGATACTATTGTTCCTCCATCTTCCGACTTGTTCATACAGGGATCTTGGCTTACTTTCATCCGGCGCTGGCGCACAGTCAAAATTTAGAAGCATTCGCAGCCCATCATCTTTTGACAGATTGACTGCAATAAGCGGACCTGATTGCGGGTCGCCATCTTTGTACTCTTCGCTTTTGAAAAGAGCCCTGCACATCTCATAAAAGCAAATAATAGTACGCCTGAGAGTGGCTTCACTTTGAGGTGGCGTCAGGTAGGATTTTTCTAAATCAGATCCTCGAAGATCACGAATTTCGAAAATCTTTCGCCAGTCGCGCGGGTCTTTACTGTGCCGATAGGCTGCCAGAGCGAAGAACCAACCGGCGGACGCCGATAGCCTGTCCCTCTCCTTTATGCCCATAGTCTTAACCGTTTCCGTCACCGGCTTCGTCAGATTTTCTTTCCACGTCTCCCATAATTGACTTGTGAATTCCTCTTCCGAGAGATCAAGGAGTGCGGTTAAAAGTCTTGTCGTTTCGGCTTTCGGGTCATTGTCAAGGTTGTTATGAGTTGTGTCTCCGTCCGCACCCCCATCCAACAGTTGAAAGAACTTGGCAAGCTTGCCGCCGAAGGCTGCCTGGAACTGTTCTTGAATGTCATTAAAAAGTTCAGTCACAGACTTCGAGGTAGCATTTCCCGAGCTAAGATATTTACCGAAAATTATCTTTACTTCATGCTCCCGATTCTGACTTTTTGCGAATGTCTTGAGTAGGATTTCAAGGTCATCTTGCTTCCCGTGACCGGTCTGTATAACCAGTAGGAGCGGCTTGATGTTTTTCTGCCTAATTGCTTCAACGCCGATTAGAAGACCGTCTATCTGACGATCAATTTCGCCGGGTATGGGTTTCCCAAGATGTTGTTCTGTCAGCGCTCTCACCTCGCTTCTGGTTTTTTTACTCTCTTCGTCCAGCCCTAAGTCCAAGTCGAGCGCGAGGATCATCGGCCCCTGTCGCTCTGCAATGCCGTCGCGTATTTTACTAATCGTCTCTCTATTACCTTGAGGAGTCTGGGGGAAAGGTAAGGATATTTCCCTGTCCAGCTGCAGATTGGGAATATCCGGGCTGATACCGTCCGGTCCGAACAATTGATCAAACAAATTATATCCTCTACGTTGATCCTCGACCACTACAAAGCGAATCAGTTCCATCCTATTTAACCCTCCCCCACATAGGTAATAATGAATCGAACGACGAAATCGGAATCTGCCGATTCCGGATATTCCTCAGTATCAGGAGGCCAGTTGATCATTTCCCCTTTGAGTTGTTCGAGGCAGCTTTTAACTACCTCTCTTGTTCCAAACTTAGCCACCTTGATCCGCTCCCTGGCAGGTGCAGCAATCGCCAGCAACTCCAAGCCGCTTTGCGCCTGTTCAGCATCAACCCCTTTATGTACGAGCGCCGCGATGATGGATGCTTTATCTGCTCCAGTCTTATCTCGCCGTTTATTAATTACTTCAATTATGTACTTCGAAGGGATTTTATCAGGGGTGAATTTAATACGTACTGGGAAAGCCGGATTGCTATGGGCTGCACAGTTGTTTAGGAGGGCAAGAAATAAACGAACCAGCCAGGTAGTTTCCTTTATGGCCCCTTTATTGGCTACTGTGTCCTGCCAGGCAAGAGCCGGAAACTTATAATGTCCGTCAACTATGATTTCATCCCAGAACAGCCCCCTAAGTGCTGCCTCATCTTGTTTCATCTCAGCGATTGATGGGATCGTCTTCACGGGATTAAAGCGGTCAATAGAAATTTTTCTAGCGAGTGCAAAGACAGGAAGGTTATTGATGCACACCCTCCAGCAAGCGTTCACCAAGCTTCTAATATTTTTATACTCCCCACCCACCACTCCGGCGGCATCCGAAATATTAGGATCCTGGCACCAAAAGTTAATCATCGATCCGGTACTGGCAACACTTTGCTGGAAGAAAGTTATACCGAGGTCTTCATCATTCAATACATCCTGCATATCGCTCGCAAGTTCGATACGTCCTAACTTCCCTCCGAATGCCGCACTAGGATTACGGGATTGCTTTAACTCGAAAAACTCATAGGCAGGGGCAATCATTTCACTTGTGAGGGCGGTGGACACCTTCTTCACTTCATGGGCGAAGTTTTCCGTCACTTTGCTCTTCGCCAGTCGCTCGAATTCTTGTTCGGAGATGGCGGAGTATGAGGCGGTTAATAGTACCCACATCACTTGCAAGAGATGATTTGCGGCTTCCTCGTGCCTTAATTTACGACGTGAACTCGGCACAAACCATGCCCACAGCCCGCCTTTAAAGAACGGTGGAAAATCTCTCCTATCAGCAGTCCTTTCATAAAAAATCATTCCCAGAGGGATGCTAAAAACCATAGACTCGTCTGCCCACTTGCCCTTCTGCTCGACGGTTGATGCCCTGTTAATAGTTTCTCTCAAACTTTCATGTATAGTTTCATGCATAACGAGTTGGCAGGCGAACAAGTCAAGATGGCCCAACTCCTGTTCGATATTCCTTTGATTGAGCCTCTGATATTCGTCTGGTGCCTGTGAGCGCAGATCCGCCTTGAGGGTTTCTATCCGTTCTAGAAATGCGTCATAGTTCGCAGCATAACTTTTGGCCTCCAAGTCATTCAGCGTAGACTTGGAATAGAAGAACTCTTCTACTTTAGAGAATTTTGTCTGCTTTGACTTATTGCTATTGTCTTTTAGCTTTTCATCGAAGCGCCGCCTGACAAGAGATTTGGCTATCTTGAATGCTTTCTTTCGATGTTCTAGTTTGAATGGGAAGTCCGTAGAGATAATCTCTGGCCAACGCCAACCCTTCGGCTCAGAGACGAAGCTTGTAAAAGCGGGGTGGAATCCGATTCCACACTTGGCGGCCTGTAGCACCGTTGTGACCCGTTCCCACTCGTTTAAAATCTCTTTGGCTGTCTTTATGATCGATTGATCCTTAGCCATGCTGGCGCGACCTATACCGTTGACCCACACACGACGTTCCAAATAACTCTCGTAATGACCGCCCCCTTTAGGGAGAATCGGCGTAGTATCAATGTATATGGCTGAGAAGAGATCGCCGAACTCTTGGTCTTGAATCTCCTTGTCGATCAGGGCGAGTGGATTTTTCTGTAGGATGCGGTTGCGTTCGAGTTTCTGCTCGTTTGTTGAGGAAGCGGAGTCGGTCACCACGCCCCGAATACTTTCGGAACTTTCATCCTTGATTACCAGGGCAGATTCATATGAGAGCAGGGAGTCGGTTGTCCCATTAGTAAGGAAAACCGGGAGAGGGTCGAAGCCTTGCCGCAGCCTGTGATCTACACCAGCCCTATGCAAGCGCACACGATTGTCCCAAGTGAAGCTTTGTCGTTCCTCTTCCAGGATCTCAGTCCATGGCGTCTGTCCCAGCGTGACCTGCCCCTCTCCTCCACGTCGAATTTCATAATAAACCAACGCAAAATAAGGGAACTCGCTGGCCAGCTCATTGCGCCATTTTTCGATCTTGTTTTTAGTTTCTTCCTCTTTATTGATAAGTTCCTCGGCCCCTGCAAATTCCGCCTTAATGAATTCCGTAGTCGGATACAAATCCGCAAAGATCGGGACACATCGAATAGTGCAATCCCCAGCGAAAGATTCTTTAATAATGGAGATCACCTCAATGTAGTCGCTGAGGTCCTGGTCTTGAATTACCTCGGAACAAGACTTGCTATCTAGCGAAGCAGGAAGCGGCGGTTTTCTCACTAAACTTAGCTGATTGCCGAAGCAGATTCCGCTTGTCTTCAACAGGCGCGGCACGTTCTTAATTTGTTTGCGAAATTGCTCTAGACCATCGTGTCCGGCGGCGGCGTGAGGGGCAACCAAGTATTCTAGGCCCGGCGGGGTGGGAGTATAGGCTGGAGAAAGAATGATCGCATCAAAGGGAGCGTCATTAAAATTCTCATTGAATTCATCCTCTAAGACAGCAATTTGCCCCTCGCCGATCTCTGTACGGTATTCAACGATTGTGATGGCATTCCACTCCGCGTTGGAGCGGAGAAACCGACAAGCGCGTGGGTTATTGTCAATTGCTACAACGCGGCAATCCTGCCGTGCAGCTTCAATAGCGTAAATGCCTGAACCTGTACCAACATCCAATACTCGCCAGCCGCTTTGCAATCGCGGCTCTATCATCCGGCTCACGAAAATCTGCTCTTCGCGGGAGATGGGAAGCACACGATCCGGGCGCGGGTTATAGATCGAATCGCTACGAATTAGGATGCCGTCATAAAAGGCAACACCGCGCGGGGGGAAGACGCGGGTAGACCGCCACGTTTCTTTGGACATGTAATTGAAATCTCCGTAGGGAGCTATGCGACCATAACGCCGGTGCGATGTTTACAAATCTTCGCACCGGCGTTTCATTTCATGGCTTCAATATTACTGTGAATCGGGCACCGGCTTGCCGTTCCGAAAGACGCTCATCTCGACTGGAGTAATTAGGCTACCGTCCTCGTCGAATTTGAGCGGTCCTGTTATGCCTTGCATGTCCGTGGCGCGTAGTGCAGTCACCCATTGATCAGGCGTTGCGGGCAAAGTCAGTCGCTTCGCCGCATCATGGATAATCATCGCCATATCGTAAGCGAATGCGTCTGTATAAAGCGGCTGCATGTTGTACTTCGCGGTGAAGCGGGAGCGCCAGTTAGAAATCTCCGGGCGGTCGGGGCGCGTGATAAAGAGTGGAGCGGCAAAGCGGAGTCCTTCCATCTCGTCTGGCCCAAGTACCTGGGCGGCATCCAGCATGTCATAGGTTCCAATGGTATTTCCGTCGGTAATCAGCGAGTAAGGGCGTAGCGCGCGGATCAAACCCGCGAGATGCGATTGGAACCCCTGGAGCACGATCAGGTCAGGTTTGAAATCTCGCACCTTAATCGCCAATGGCTTGAAATCGGTTGTTTCAAAATCGTATTTCTCAACCAACGTATCAGTGATGCCGCGTTGACCCAGTCCCGGAAGAAATATCTTGTCGAGTTCATCCTGATAGCTTGGGATGTTGGTGTAAAGAACAGCGACCCGCTTCGGTTTACGCTTGTCCACGTATGATAAATAAACCTGTGGCTCAACCTTGAAGTTGACCCAAGTACGGAGGTTGTTGCGAGAGTTCGCATTGACCAACATCTCAAAAATCCACACAAAATGTGGTGTTCCTTTGGCCGACACCTGTTCCCAGATGGCCGTCGTTTGCGGGCGCACGCCGGAGGTATAAATGTCTGGAGGGCTGAGATACTGCTGTTGCATGATCGAGACGGTAGTTTGCGGATTCCCGGTATTATCCTGCCAATCAAAGACTAGAGTTGGCCCGCCGGGAGCAGAGGTCTTCAACTCATCAACGGCCATAGTGGCTCCTCGCTGAACGGCCTTGCCATAAACTGCCAGCGCGCCGCTGAGCGGTAGGTTAGCGGCTACCTTCACCGAGTTCGGCGCTTGCTGAGTCCGGCACGAAGAGGCGAGTCCAATGATAGCCACGACCAGAACCAAAAGACCAGTCGCGATACCTGCTCTGAAGGTGTTCCTCTGTTTATTGTTATTCATACTCGCTTTTACCATCTCCTTGTATCTCTGGATTTCCGGGAATGGAAATTAAAATGGCCTCTCCTGTTCCCGGTCGGAGAGTACTTTGCAGTTGCTGAATCGACGCCCGATCCAACATGCTGAACGGTTCATCTAATAACCTGATTCTCGATTGATCCGATCTTAATGCGGTGTAGATCGCCAGCTTTTGCTTTTGCCCGCCACTCAGATCGGAAATCTTGCGAGTCAAGAGCGGGCTCAAGCTTTCAGGGAGGCTGACCTGTTCCGTCAAACGCAGCGACTCTTCGACCGTCAAGTTCGAGAATGTGTTGTTTCGCGACTGTAGAAAGGTTAAGCCGAGGTTGGCGCGGTCCCAGGCGGATAATGACTGAATAGGTTGGCCCCGCAGCCTGATCTCCCCATTGCTAATCGGCAAAAGGCCCACGATAGCATCCAGCAGTGTTGATTTTCCCCAACCATTAGGTGCCTGCAAGACGCAGACTTCTCCTTCCCGCAAAGTGAATGACATCCCTTCCGTTGGGTGATTGGAGCCGTCCCCTATAATCAGCCGGCTTCCTCTGTGAACCATTAATCTACTGACTTCAAGCAGAACCTTCCCTGGCTGCCGACCAGAGGGAATCACCGTAGAGAACGTGGCTCCGCCCGCCAATGGCCGATCAATAATTTGTCCATCGGACCCGGCTAATTCCAACATCCAGGATCTCAGATTATTGACACCATCCGCCTTCACTTCTTCCTGCACCTCTGCTGGGAGTTGAACGCTGAAATGTCCCCTCTTTAATGTCCAAACGGTAGTTGCCCAATTCAGCAACAGGGGAATGTTGAAGACGTGCTCGACGATGACCAGCGTCACATTCTCATCACGCACAAGTGCTTCGAGCATATTCAATACCTGCTTGATTCCGGCCCCATCCAAACCGGCTAGTGGTTCATCCAGAAAGAGGATGCGAGCACCAGCGCGGGCAGCACGGGAGATGGCGACACGCTTGGACTGGCCCAGTGAGACACGGTCAGCAGAGGCGGTCACTCGCGTACCCAATCCGAGATCCTCTAGCATTTCTTGGGATTCTGTGAGATTGGATGTCTCTTGTTTGCGAATCGCGGAATTCTTAAAGAGAGCTAAGAGCGGATTTTCCCCGAGTTGGTCAGGCGAAGCCACCGCGATGTTATCGCGCAGATTCAACGTCGAAAATAACCTGATATCTTGCCATGTTCGGCCAACCCCTTCACGAGCTAAACGTTCCGGCGTGAAGTGGTCGAAAGGATTCAGTTGTTTCCACCAAGGCCGAGGGAAGGCGAAAATCTCAGTGCTGCCGTTGGCAGACAAATTAATGGTTCCGGCATCAGGTTCAATATTGCCGCTTAGAATGTTCAACAAAGTCGTCTTCCCAGAGCCATTGTCGCCGCGCAGGAGGACCACTTCACCGCGCCGCAATTGGAGCGAAATCCCATCTAAGACTTTCTGGCCACCAAATGCTTTGCTGATCCCTTGCGATCTAAGTATGACAGGCGAATCGGCAGCTTCGCTGACCGGGAGACATGCTTGTGCAAGGATTAATGACATCGTGCTCTCTTTACTCGATTCGGTAGCTGCCTAAAAGTCCTTGGGGCCTGAAGTGCATCATCAGCACCAGGAGCAAGCCATATGCCATCAATCTCACCTCGGCGGCTAGAGCAATCGGAATATTCAAGAAGCGAAGAAGCTCAGGCAGGGCAAGAAGGGTAAGTGCTCCGGCTAAAGGCCCGCGAAAGTTACCCATTCCTCCGATAATAACCATACAAAGCATTAGGACAGACTGATCCAAAGAGGCAATACTGGGATCAGTGAAGTTGACATATGCCCCGTAAATCGCCCCTCCGACTGCAATAAGCGCGCAGGCAATGGCAAAGGCTTGCAGTTTCAGAAGCCGGACGTCTTTCCCCAATCCCCTAGCTGCCAATTCATCGTCCCGCATAGCTTGCAGAACACGCCCCCACGGTGATCTGAGTAGCAGCGCACCAAGGGTTAAACAGATTCCGGCTGTTACTGTTGCTAACATTGCCAGGCTACCAATCGTATCGAATTTGATACCGAAGATATCAGGCCGTGGAATGCCAGAGATTCCCGCTGGCCCGTTAGTAAGGTTCAGCCAAGTTCCAAGCTGGGCGTCCGGTCTATACCAGTTATAGATTGCGCTCAGGATTACTACCTGCACAGCGAGCGAAACCATTACAAAAAAATCACCCTTGAGCCGCCAACTCGGTAGTGAAATAGCTAGGCTCAGTAAGGCCGCCAAGCCAGCCCCCAGCGCAACCGCAGGCAAGAAGCCCCAGTGCAGTTTCACTGAAGCCAAAGCGTAGGCATAACTCCCGATTGCGAAGTATCCCGCCTGGGCTAGGGACAACCGGCCACAATAACCAACTATGATGTTGAGGCCCAGCGCGACGATGACATAGATGTTCAGGTAGATTAGCAAATGAAGTAGATAGTTCATGCTTCTGCTTCCAATCTATATTTCTGCCCCATTATCCCGTTCGGACGAATCAGGAGAAAGATGGCCAGTAAAATGAAAGTTGCGGCTTCCTGCCAACTAGCAGACAGAAACCATGCCACTTCTGCGCGCGCGACGCCGAGGAGCACGCCTCCAATGAGCGGTCCCCAAAAGGACTGCCTCCCGCCGATAATCATCGCCACCACCGCCAGCAACAACATCGTCAGGCCCCCGCGCGAATCAAATCCTATATCAAGGGCGAAAACAAGCCCGCTGACGGTAGCCAGGAGCCCGGAAATACTGAACGACAAAAGACGTAGCCGGACGACGCTGTAGCCGCGTAGCGACATCTCCGTAGGATTATCCGACATAGCTCTAAACTGAAGCCCAAGATTACTTAAGCGTAGCCAAGCATAAAAAGCTATAAGCAAGATCGTTGAACTTACCACAGCCAGCACCTGCGCCCGCGTAAGCACGAGACCCCCGACATTGAATATCGTGTCTACTCCCACCCTCAAAACCTTTGGTTGGTTTCCCCAGATTAAGGTGATGATTTGAACAATAATGATGTAGAGGCCCAGAGACGAAACTAGATGCACGCCAGCAGATGCAGCCTTCCTTTCTAAGTACCTGTGATTGAATGCTTCACAGGCGAAGGATAGACTGACGCCAGTAACCGCTGCTGCCGCCACTACCAAGTACCATGGACAACCTATTGACAGACACGCCCAGGCCACAAACGGCACTATGGTAAAGACGCCCCCTAATGCCACGTGAAAGACACGCGTTGGCAAGTACGTTACCGTAAAGCCTAGCGCTAGTACCGCGATAGTTAGCCCTGTTATCAGGCCGTTAACTGCTACTTGCATACTTATCCTTATTCACATTTAATGAGCAAACTAATAAACCATTAAGGGGCGCAGTGTGACGACAGTAAGTATATCTAATAATAAATATCCTATGCGAATCAAGAGTAGAAAGTGAGCAATAAACAGGCGACGGCCAGTTTGCCGTAGCAATGAACCAACAAACCTTGCGTTGAACGGACACGCGAGGCATTTTGCAAATCGGTTCTTTGAATCAGCC